>Ga0209607_1001001_pt1 | contig 23868 bp, 22 predicted proteins | sample AD_UKC117_MetaG_FD_184413 | JGI IMG/M metagenome (GOLD analysis project Ga0209607, IMG submission 184413) | Active sludge microbial communities of municipal wastewater-treating anaerobic digesters from Hong Kong - AD_UKC117_MetaG (SPAdes)... | ecosystem: Engineered > Bioreactor > Anaerobic >... | reverse complement strand
ACCAAGTCTTATCCCTGTCAGACAACTCTTTGGACGAATAGGACTATGGAGACTATGGAACGAACTCTGTTATGTTTAACTCAGCAGAGGTACCAAGACCCGGGGGTGGCACATCATTCTTTTTAACGTAATGAACTTCACCGTATTTCACTTTTTCAGGATAATGGTATTGTTCATTATAGGTAATATTTAAAGTAACTGATTTTACGGGGTATTCTTTATTTTTGTCTTTATCTTCTATTGATCTTTCAATATTTTCCAATGTCCACCCAATGAAATCAAAAAGCTCTCTAACGCTTTTAACAAAAGGCACTTTATGTGGAGTTTGACTTTCAAGAACCGATGATACGTTATTTTGGACACTTATGGTTGTAGGGCCGTTGGGGCCGATGTCACTACTCATATAATCAAAAGTGAACACATAATTTTCAATATTCTGAGCTTCCCATGCTGCATATTCTTTTTCAAAAGATTCTCTGTCTATGTCTACTTTCATTTCAGGAATTTTTGAACATGAAAGTATTGTACCCATTGAAAAAACAAAAATTACAAATATCTTTTTCATTTCGATTTGATTTATTTTTGCTCTACTTTGATTCCAGAGTGTTCATATCCACTTTTTACAATTCTATCAATTAAATCACAAAAAGTCAATAGCCTTAGAAAAAGTTTCGCTTAAATGAGGGTTATTGCAAATTAGATCAACATGTTATGTTAAAAAAGTTTCGCTTTTTCGCGTTCAAAGCTTAGTATTTTTATTCTCTGTAGAAACGTTCAACAAGAGGGCTATCGATTCATCGTGTAAGCCCTTATCTTATAACCCTTTTACAAACTCATGGAATAGCATCACCTTTTCTGCATTAGTTGTCTTGAATATAAGATGCGAAAAATCACGGTATTTCCTGTTAAGGTCGGTTTTTTCAACTATTTGTAATAAAGCGGTTATCAGTTCTTCTTTTGTGTAAATATTATGCTTTTCAGCCAGGTACTGATAATCCGGGGCAGTTTGTCCAAGGAGGAACATGGCATCGTAAAAATCGCGTCCTTTCTGTCGCGTAAGTAAAGCCGACAGTTTCATAGCGCACAGAATCGGGTCCGTAGGGACGGGGAACGGAAAGAAAAAACCGGCACGACGAATAAACACGACTTTTGGAGTGTAGCTGAAACCCTGATCCTGGCTTTCAACCTTTATCAGAAAACGCTCCTCTTTGTGTCCCGATAATCCAAGATCGTACAACAATTCTGGAAAATAAAAGTTACGCCTGAAAGCTGTCAACTTTTCAAAATTTCTGTCGCGTGTTTCCGTACGTAAGCCGGAACGTTGCAGGAAAATCAAAATCTCGTCGGTCATTCTAAAGAAATCATCCTTTGAGAAATTCTTACAGTCAAAATCCAGATCTTCTGAAAACCGGTCAATTCCTTTTACCAATCTGAGATTGGATCCGCCAATAAAAACCAACTTTCGTACATAAGCCGATGTGGATAACCAATCCAGGATCATCAACTGAATATACTCCTTGATCATATATTTATGACTGGTTATATTTTGCCTTATATCCGCAGGAAAAAACCCTTTTATCTGTTCAATATCTATCATAATTCGTAAACTTTTTTCATCATATTTACTCTTCTGGTCAAGGCCTTGCTCTCAAAACGACAGGCATACTCGTCAAATCGTGTTTTATTAAGGTCATTTGCCATATAATCATTGTCCAGTCGTAAATTCTCAATTTCGGCCTCAGTATTATAAAATGGATATAGATACAACAAATCCAGCAATGCCTTTTCCGGAAAGGCAAACAGGATTGAGCGATCCCCCATGGGCTTTAGTTCATAGCCAAAAAACAGTCCTTCACGTACTTTTTTGTATGAATAAACCCCAAAATCATTTTTAAATACTGCCGTCTTAAGTGACGATACGGCTGTAATTTGGGTTACAGCTTCGGGAATAATACCATAAAATGCGAGAGCTGTATGTAAACTAATATAAGAAGGTTTGTAAATGCGGTTAGATATAAACAGTGAGAAACCGGGCCTGTCAATGTATTCACTAAAAGCATAAAAACCATTACGTAGTTTGACCAACAGGCCCTGATTCACCCAGCGGGTTAGATTGTTGTTGTTGAATTCCGGTTGCAGAACATTAAGCTGGTGTGTATTAAAGCATCCGTACTCAAAAAACGCCTGTCGAAATGCGTGAAAATTCATCTCTGTTTCTGTTTTTATACAAATATAGTGATTTTTAGAAATCAACAAGAAAATTCCCACTCGTTTAATAAAAATCAAATGAGTATATTTGTTTATTTATACAGCATGAGTAAAGTTTCTATCCGTTTCTTTAACGACCGAGAGGTTCGTGCCGTTTGGGACGAGGAATACAACAAATGGTGGTTTTCTGTTCTTGACGTTACTATTGGAAATACTTGAAATCTAAGCTCAAAAAGGAAAATAGCGAGTTGGTTAGTGCCACTACCCAACTGAAACTTGTCGCAAAAGATGGCAAACGCTATTTAACTGACATGCTGGATTACAATGGTATCATTGCCCTGGCCAGGCAATTCCCGGGTAAACAGGCAAGCCGTTTCATAGATTGGTTTACCTACAGCGACGAAACCATTGACGGAAAAAGCAAACATAAGGCATACGCCTTGTTTGAAAGTTCATTAATTGACAACATTGAAGTGGGCTCCGTTAAAGGATTGCAGCAAATTCACGCGTATCTGTTTAGCGGGCTTTACGATTTTGCCGGACAGATAAGGCAGAAAAACATCTCCAAAGGCGGTTTTAAATTTGCGATGGCTCAACATCTGGAAAATACTCTACGGCAGATTGAACAAATGCCCGAGAATACATTCGACGAAATTGCCGAGAAATACGTAGAAATGAACGTTGCCCATCCATTTATGGAAGGCAATGGGCGCAGCACCCGCATCTGGATAGATCTGATACTGAAAAAACGCCTACCTGAACGCTATGGTAAAAAGCACTTCCGACAGCACATCAATTAAAAACCTGATAGAGGGAGCCCTGACCAGTGAGATCAACAGCCATGAAGTATTCATGAAGGGGATCGATTACTCCTATTATTACGAAGAAACATAACCATTTCCCTCATGGTATTTCATCCTATCTCACAGGCCCCCCATTCATTTTTTACAAGACAATAAAACAAAACGGTTGATAAATTAAAAAAAATATTATCTTTGTTACTGCCGTAACAGTTACGACGGTAACATAAAAAATAAAAAGAGTGAAATTTTATGATAGAATAAGCGAATTGTCTGAATTGCAAAGGATCAGGATTCTATCGCACAGTGATCATTCCCGGCTTACTGTTGTTACGGGAAGAAGACGGATTGGAAAAACAAGTCTGATTATGAAGTCCGTTGAAGGATTGCCAACTGTTTATCTTTTTGTCAGCCGTAAAAACGAAGCGGCTCTTTGTGCAGAATTTAATCAAATTATTGCAAAATCGCTGGATACTTTTGTTCCACAGGAAATTAACAGATTTAGTTCAATATTTCAATATCTAATGGAGCTGGCTGTAAACCGGCAGTTTAACCTTGTCATTGATGAATTTCAAGAGTTTTATAATATCAATGAATCGGTTTACAGCGATATGCAGAATATATGGGATATGTACCGCAAAAGAACTAAAATGAACCTAATTGTTTCAGGCTCGGTAAAAGAGCCGTTGTTTGGAAGAGCGGATAACATCATAAAGTTATCAGCTTTTAATCTGGATACTCTAAAAGAGATAATGTATGATCATAATCCGGATTTCTCTAATGATGACTTACTGGCTTTGTACACTTTTACCGGCGGAGTTCCAAAGTATGTAGAGCTGTTTTGCGATAATAACATTACCACTATTAAGAAAATGATCACTTTCATGGTGAGTGACAATTCCCCTTTTACCGACGAAGGAAAATATTTGCTTATTGAGGAGTTTGGGAAGAGTTACGCAACGTATTTCTCAATTTTGGGTGCCATATCCGGTGGAATAAATACACAACCGAAGATTGAGGCTGCTTTGGGAAGTATAAGCATTGGCGGACAAATAAAACGCTTGATTGAAGACTATAATATTGTTGTCCGTCAGCGCCCCCTAATGCAAAATGAGGGGACTCATACAGTCAGGTATGAAATTCAGGATAATTTTATCCGTTTCTGGTTCAACTATTTTGAAAGATATCGTTCACTAATTGAAATTAAAAACTTTGACGGGTTACGTTCAATAATCACGTCCAACTATACAACTTACTCGGGTATAATGCTTGAAAGATACTTTAAGCAGAAACTTGCCGAAAGCAAGCAGTTCCGTGCAATAGGCTCGTGGTGGGAACATAAAGGAACTCAAAATGAAATTGATATTGTAGCACTGAAATTAGAAAAGAACCGGGCGTTAGCAATTGAAGTAAAACGTAAGAAAAATAATTTTAAACCCGAACTTTTTGCAGCGAAGGTCAATCATCTAAAGAAAAAAATATTACCCAAATACCAAGTTGAGATGTTGTGTTTAACTCTGGAGGATATGTAAGATCTCAATACAATTCCATAGGTATATACGGCATTTTATCATCGGTAACATCTCTCCCCTGCTCATCTGTTAATCGAAATGATTTGACATTACCTGACGGATCAAAATTTTCTGTCCAAACACGATAGCTTATTTGAAGGTAACGCTTCTTGTCTATCTTGCTGTAATTGGCTCCATAAGCATTTGGCAAGGGAACATGGCATTCTTCCATTCCACTCATTTCAAAAATAAAGAATCGATCTTCATCGCTGACCCTGAGAATGAGTCCCGGCAATCCGGAAAATTTGTACGGACCGTCACTTATGGGTATATGAGTAGTGAACCAGGCAGTCCACACCAGCAATGGAATGTCTGTCATTAAACCTGTAGTGTAGGGATTGTTCTGTGGTTAAACTAAAATGCCAGCGACTCACATTGGTGATAAGCTGTTCCGTTTTTATATCCGGATTATCGTTGACAGTTTTTACTACCGAAATATTTTTTGAATATCCTGTACTCCCATAAACATAGGAAGAAAAACTCAATCCTTTATAGCGGTAACTTAACGTAGCGTTGATCTTTGGTGTAAATCGCTGCTTATCTGCGTTCACAGAAGATTGTGCATAAAAACGACCGCCCCCTTCCGGTAATTTCTTCAGCGTTAACTTGATTATAGCAGAGAGGGAACTGCCTGAAAATGCCACACCGGAAATCGGAATGACTTCAATGCTGGCTATGTCCCCGGCAGGGATAGCTTCCAGGTACGCTTTCAAATCATCACCCGAGAAGGTCAACTTCCTGTCATCCACATATACTATTGCAGAAAGCCCGTTCACCTTTAAATCGGAAACACCGGGCAGGTAATTCAAAACCTCAATGGTTGTCCTGTCTTTTGCCATGGGACTGTTGACCATAGAAACAACATATCCATCGGGACGGTACCTTATGGGTGTATCCCTTATAGTAATCTCCGTTAATTTCTGTACGTCTTCTTCCAAAATGACAGTAGGTATAGTAAGACTTCCGCTTACCCAAATTTGTTCATTCTATTCCTTGTAACCGGTAAAACGCACGTTCAAAAGGTAGTGTCCGGCTTTGCTTTTCAATACAAAGGATCCCTCTTGGTTGGTAACTCCCCAGGTAACAACATTTGCCGAGTCTGTATCAAAAAAACGTAACACTACAGTAGCCCCGGACACAGGAATACCCAGAGAATCAGTGACTGTTCCCGAGATAATGAAAGACGGCACATTATCCTGAGACCATAAGGGGGAAAAAACATATAAGTAGAAAAGCACTAATATTCCTTTTTTCAATAGAGTATATTTCAAACCATTCTGTTTAAATATTAGAAAAAAATACTCATAGGTTAATGAACATAAGGTAATTGGTTTGGCTATTTAGTTTTTCCAGAGTGGAATTGCAAACTTATTTCTGAAAAAATTTTTCAATGTTTTAACTGATTAGTAAGAGACGACTAAGTAGAATTCTGGTTGTATATGTTTTAAAAATTTAAAGACACTCCCAATAAGAAATGAGCCGGGCGGATGGTATAGGCTAGAGAGATATCGGATAGTTGGCTATGGTAGGATATTTCGTAAGTCGATTTATTGAATATGTTATTCCAAGAAATATAAGCGTGTAACTTCTTAAAATCATAGGAAAAATTCAGATTAGCAAAGAATAGATTACGACGTTCTGATGATGAAATTTGGTTATTAAGCCATTTGACATCTGTTATGAATTTTAATTTTGGGCTTAACTGAATGGCCACGTCCAGTGTATTTGCATGATTAACGTAAGGTCCACTAACCCGGATATCATAACTGAACCCAAATACAGCTTTGTTTCCCGGAGAACAGACAGCTCCAAAAGTGCCTTCAAAAGACCAATTGTCATAAGAAGTCACCTGCCCGAACTGGATTATGTCGCCTTTTATCTCAGTAGCCGTTGCATTCAGTTTAATTTTCACGGGTAAGGTAAGAAAACTCTTATCAAAAGATATGGTATGCAGGAATAAATGCAATGCATGGTTTCCCGGCAATCTGAAATGAATGGTGTATTCAGGGAAAACATTCTGACCTGAATACAGATTGCTTCCGTTATAAGAGTATTGTGTACTTATGTTGGCAAAAAACAAAGAGGCCACATTCCGGTAACTTATTCCGGCAGATCCCATGGATGAAATCCGTTTTCTAAAGTTGTTATCGGCCAGATAGAACGTCCTGTAATTACGCATCAGGTATCCTGTTCCCATTTCTTCAACAGGATATTCAGGAGTAGTGTTCATGTGGCCGCTGGCGTGTATTCTCCAGTTAGGAGAGGGTTCCCAGATACATAGCACCAAGGGGCGTAAGTACCACCGGGCTGTTCCCCATAAATTCTCATAGGACCAACCTACCGGCAAATGGATGGCAAGGTTTAGGCTGTTTGCTTTATAATTCAGATTTATCCCCAAAAAACACTTGATGTTTGAAAAACGTGTTAAGGAGATTGTGCTGTCTGTCTCAAGAACCGGATTTTCCCATGCTGTGTGGGAAGATTGGAAAGAGTAATCAATGCCTGCTTCAGAAATCAATTTGAACTGTTTTATTTGTTTTGACAGAGAAACTCTGTTTGAAGTTTCCATTATTCTATAATCAACCTTCTGCCTGGTAACCTCTTGATCCTTTTCTACTTCAAGAGATTGATTACTGCTGCTGTAAAATGTCTCCGACGTAACAGTAAAAGTAGTTTTAGCAATCTTCTTTATAAATTGAAAATTAATCCCTGCAATGGAGTAAGGCAGGTGAAACTCCTGTTGGGTGTTTGTTCCTTTGAACAGGGATGAATTGACCTCTGAAAAATTCAATTTGCCGTACAGCTTGTTTTCCAGAAAGTACTTTTCCGTATTTGCGGTTAACAGATGTTCCAGTTGATATACCTGTTTTTTATTCAGATGGTAGTTATTTTCCAGTACAGTAATAGTGTCCTGTCCGGGTATGAAATAACGTGTATGCTGCACAGACCGGCTGGTATCGCGTGAATGAATATAACTGATATTCAATCTGGAATGCAAATTGTCGCTCCATTTTGAAAGATGATTGACAGCTCCCAGATAGCTTGTATTAAGGAACGAAACGGAGTTTTCAAGTAAAGGGGATATCTGACGTCGACTAACATTAAAATACATTCTTTCCGTTGGATCCTGTATGTCAATGGCTGCATACCTATAGAATCCGGATTGCATCCTTTGCAGGTTAAATAATTGTAACTCTTCAAACAGGTTTTTTCCCGTATTATCTGCCTTGACCAGGAAAAGAGATTGTGAAGTAACGGCAAATCGCGTTAGAAGGGCACTTTCTGACCATAATAAAGGAGCGGCTCCCAAGGCAACATCCAGGGACCCCATCCATCGTGATTTATATTTTTGTTTTAACCTAAGATTGATCGCTGCGTTTGCCGGCCTGATATCTTGTCGTAAAACCTTCACGGGCTGATGACGTTCCAGGATTTCAGCAGTTGAAAAATATTCAGCAGCCATATTTTTGGTGACCAGTCCATACCTCCCGCCCATAAGATCCATATTTTCTATATAAAACCGGTTTATTGGCAAGCCCTGGTATCTAATGGCCCCTGTTTCCTGCACTTCTATACCCGGAAGGTTTTTTAACAAATCGCCAATTGTTTTGTTATCAATGGTTGCCAAAGCTGTCAGGTCGTACCGGATGGTATCCCCTCTTTGTTCTACAGCCACCGGCTTTATATGAATAGTTTTCAGTTGAATTATGTCTTCTTCCATAACAACCTCCAGAAATGAGAGAAGGTCATCCGGCAGATCCATCAATACCGTTTTGTAGCCCATGTGCCGTACCGTTAATTGTAATGAATCCGGCCGGCCGGAAAACCGAAGAGTGAAGGACCCATCGGACCGACTGATAGTATAAGCAACCGTTTTCCCTTCTTCTTTCTGCTGTAGAAAAAGTATAACTCCCTCCAGATGCTGTCCGTCTGTCGCTCTTATTCGGCCTTCCACTGTAAGAGAATGCTGACCGGACAAAGTGCCATAAGAAAAAAAAGCGAAGACAATTACAACAATTCTCAGGCATTGCATTTTAATACAATTCAATGGGTATATACGGTGTTTTTATTCCGGTAATGTCCCTCCCCTGCTCATCTGTTAAACGAAATGATTTGACATTACCTGACGGATCAAAATTTTCTGTCCATACACGATAGTCTATTTGAAGGTAACGTTTCTTGTCTATCTTATCATAATTGTGTCCATAAGCTTGTAACAAGGGAACACGGCAATCTTCCATTCCACTGATTTCAAAAATAAAGAATTGGTCTTCATCGCTGATCCTGAGAATGAGTCCCGGCAATCCGGAAAATTTGTACGGGCCGTCACTTATGGGAATATGGGTAGTGAACCAGGCAGTCCACACCCTTCCTCCGTATTGGCATACCGCTTTTTGACATGGATAGCCCAAGATACTGCATGTATCCTGTTTCAAGAACCATTGAAAATCAGGAGTAGGCTCCTTGTAATAAAAACGTGAGGTGACCAGAAGGTCGCTAAACACAATTTCTTCCGGAGTTTTCACAATAACGTATTTTTTTCCGTATCCATACACCCTAAGCTCTTCATGAATGACATAGACGTTTTCTCCCGCTGCCAACATCGCTGTTTTTGCAGAGTCTTTCAGGTATTCTATCTGGCTGTAAAACCTGGAAGTATTGTTTCCCCGGTCCAGAAAAAACAGGTCATTATGGTAACCTTTCTTAAGGCTATCCCGTTTGTATTTGCACGCATACTGAAACCTGTGTGTTGATGTACCCAAAGTGTCCTGTGAAGCCACCTGTTGGCAGGACAGGACAGGAAATGCTAAAAAGAATAATAACTTGTAAATCATTGGAATAATAAATTTAACAAAATACTGGTGTGAAATTTTTATTAAATGATCTCAAGGAGCGTAAGGATCAAATACTCGAAGTTCGCAATTTAAGTCTTCATAATGGTTGCGGCCTTGGTGATGCCGGTATTCATTCTGGAAACGGATGCTCCGGCAGTATTTTTGATTTCAATGAAAACTGTACCGGTGAAATTCAGGATGTTCACATAAACATACTGATTGTCATACTCAGCGATTACTTTCTCCCAGATAAATGATTTAGACCTCACTGGATCAATCTTAATATCAATTTTTGCAGTACTTGTACTATCTTGGGCAAAAGCAGTACCCGATAATAGAAAAAAGGCAAAGAATATAAGAAACGTTTTCATAATCAACTTTTTAGCAATTTTATAAATTAAATCACTAAAAGTCAATAACGGAGAAAAAAGTTTCGGTAAAATAGCTGTTAATACAAATTAAATCAGCAAGTTATATTTGAAAAGTTTCGCTTTCGCGGGTAAGAACGGATTATTTTTCAGCCATTTTCCAGTTGATTGAAGAGTTATTGATCTGTTATGCTGTAATGAAGTCTCTCTGTTCTCAGAGGTGGACATCAGAATAGGTTAGTTTATGCTGAATTTGATTTTAAACATAACCAAAATGGGTCGCAGGAGATAGCCGTATTCGAAATCCGTGGCAAATATAAAGCACAGCTATGGTTTATATCCGTTACTATTATCTCCGATTTCAACTAAAACAACTATCTCGGTTTCTCAACAGGTAAAGAAAACGTCGGAACCTCTGACATAAACATTTATCGTGCTAACCTCTCCGACAAAATGTTAAGTTATCGGTTAATCAATAGTAACGATTTAAAATTTGAGTAAATATTTCACTTTATTATCATTTTTTGATACATTTATGGAAAATTTACTCTATTTGGAAATGATAAGAAATAATAATTACTTATTAAGTTGGATTGAAAAACAACAATCCTGGGGAAAGTATGTTTTTAGTTTGGAACAGGTAAAAACCGATATTCCAGACATTTCGGAACATGCACTTATTTTGGCATTAACCAGATTGTCAAAAAAAGGTCGTGTATTATCTGTTTATAAAGGATTTTATTTGATAATCCCACCCGAATATGCTTCCCGTGGTTTATTGCCTCCTATGCTTTTTATTGATAACCTTATGAGGTATGTTGATAAACCATATTACGTCGGGCTTTTAAGTGCAGCAGCATTACACGGTGCTGCTCATCAACAGCCTCAGGAATTTTTTGTAATAACAAATTCCAAGCAATTAACTACATATAAAAAAGAGTTGAAGATAAACTATATCACTAAAAGAAATATCCCAAAAGATTTATTGGAAAAAAGAAAAACAGAATCCGGTTATGTATATGTTTCGAATCCAGAGTTAACTGCTATCGATTTGATTTATTACCAAAACCGTATTGGAGGGATCAATAGGGTTACATCCGTCCTGGACGAACTTGCTGAAGTGATCAAACCTGAACGTATTACCGGAGAGCTAATCGATTCATTTTCGGTACCATCAATACAACGATTGGGTTATATTTTAGAGGTGGTTTTAGGTCAGGCCATTTTAGCCGATAAGCTTTATTCCGAATCACAGAAATTAAAAAAAGAGTTCTTTCGTCAACCACTTAAAGCAGGAGAAGAAAAAACAGGGTTCCAAACTAATGACCGTTGGAAAATAATTATTAACACCGACATTGAAATTGACGAATGATACCAATCAACGAAATAAGAGCATGGAGTAATTTTGCCCCCTGGATAACAAATGAACAAATAGAACAGGATTTGGTAATATGCCGTTCTTTGGTTGAAATTTTTTCTAATGAATTTCTTGCAGAAAATCTTGTTTTCAGGGGAGGAACAGCATTACACAAGCTTTACCTCCAACCACAATCCAGTATTCCGAAGACATCGACCCGGTACAGAAAAAAGCAGGCCCAATAAAAGAAATAATTGTTCCGTTGCAAAAGTGCATGTCATTTCTGGGAGACCCTACTGTAAAACAAAAAGCAAATAACAATACGCTGGTATATCGTTTCAATTCCGAAAGTGTGACCCCCATATCTTTGAGGTTAAAAATCGAAATCAACTGCCGCGAACATTTCTCAGTATTAGAATATATAACAAAAAAATTCTGTGTAAATACAGGTTGGTTCAGAGGCGCATGTAACATACAAACCTACCATCTCGAAGAAATGATAGGTACAAAAATACGTGCTTTATACCAGCGCCGGAAAGGTCGTGATTTATACGATTTATATAAAGCCCTGGTTTTTGCTAATCTGAATATCGAACAAGTCATCACTTGTTATCACGAGTATATGAAATTTGTAGTCGATAATCCTCCAACTCAAAAACAGTTCCTACAAAACATGGAATTGAAAATGCAAGACCGGGAATTTTTAGATGATACGGTTTCTTTACTCCGGGTAGATGAAAAATATAATAGTGAAAAAGCGTATGAATTGGTTAAAACCAATCTTTTAGAAAAGATTTAAGTGTGTGAATGAATTCTATTGGTAACAATACAGGTGCTATCGGTGTATTATAAGTGTATCGAAAACAATTTCGCTATACTCTTCAGAGTCCGGGTTAAAGCCTTACATTACAAGGAAGGATAAACGTCGTAAAAATTGGCATTATCCACATTCACAAGACCGGTATAAACATTCAGGATGTTCACATAAACATACTATATATTAATTGCCGTATTCAGCGGTTAAAGTCTTACCAATAAGAGATTTAGGCCTCAATGGATCAATCTTTATATCAATTTTTGCAGTACTTGTACTATCCTGGACAAAAGAAGTACCAGTTAATAGAAAAAAGGCAAAGCATATAACAAACATTTTCATAATCAACTTTTTAGCAATTATATTTATTTTCGCTTTCCCCCGTTCAAATCTTATTATTTTCTTCCAATTTCCGATTAATCTTGGATTTGCTGGAACGGATATTATCTGTAGAAACGTTCAACAAGCCGGCAATCAAAACGTTCGTAAAGCCGCTTTCTGACAATACATAGATGATCTTTTCCCGGTCACTGAGCTGGGCCGGGAGGGTCTCTGTGTTGAAAACATCCGGAAAGAGACCATCCCGGGTGATGGCTGTAAAGGATCTGTGATATTCCCTGTTTACATGGCTTACGCTTTTAATAAGGTTTTCATACAATTCCGGGCAGGAGGCACGGCTTTTATGGGCTAACAGGTAGATTTCTTCAATAAAGCCGGGGATAATACCTGCCGTATTGTTGAATGCATTAACAAAAAACCTGAGTTGATCGATCTTTTGTTGCTTTATGCTCTCAAGCTGCTTGTTTTGAACGGCTGTATGTTTCCAGTACCTTAGCCCGCATATGGATATGATTACAAGGGCTAACAAAATAATGGAACACATTATGAAAGCCCTTTTCTTTAATTTTTCTTGCAGCAATGCCTGTTGAACCGCTGCTACATTGTATTTTTTCTCAAGTTCCAGGATCCGTTCTTCATTCACTACAGTGTGATAGGTATGAAACGCCTCCAGGGCTTTTTTGTAATTTTCGGAAGATTCTTTGTATTCACCGGTTAATGTATACAGGTAGGCCAGGTGTTTATAATACATATAATTGTCCAGATTCATTGAATCTACAATTGCGTCCAGGCATGCTTTCCCGTAAACAACCGCGCTGTCAATACGGTTCAGCTTCATATAAAATTGAGAGATATCAAAAAGTATTCTTGGTTTATCGGTTTCATACATTCCTTTTAAAGAATCATTCAGAGTATGTGCTATAGCTTCATTTAATGTATGTCCTGTCTGATAATAATAAGCATTAACTTTTTTTATATATGGAGTTAACTCATCGGGAATAGAGTCCAAAGTATTTAATTGCAGCACTATTTCTTCAACTTCGTCAGTTTTTTTTAACAATATTTTAGAATAAAATAAGTTTATTAGTGTTCCTATATAGTTTCTGTGATTCCCGGCCTTTTTACCAGCCTCCAGCCCCTTTTCAAAACAGAACTCAGCTTCAGAAAAATTTCTGTTCCTAAGGTTGATATCGCCCATATACCCATACAGCAGCACCTGAAGCTGCGGGTCTTCCAGGGCATGGATTTTCATGACCTCTTCGGCCTCTTTCAAATGGAGGTATGGCAAGGTGTCCATGGGATTGAGTGTATGACGGACAATTCCCAGGTAGATCAGGGACCGGGCAAATAGCAACGGGTCTTTACCGGCCCGAAACCAGTCCGTAGCAGACGAAATAATGGAATCGTCCCGGAATTCCACATAGGATTTATCCCTGGCTATGGTCAGCAGCAGGTTATAGTAGGCCCGGTCGGCCCGGGAATAATTCCTGACATCCATCTTTTCAAGACAGTCCGTGACTTGCTCCGGTTGGTTGTTTACCAGGCTGTCGAGCGCAGCAAGTCGCTTGTGAACAGATGATCTTGTTTCTGTTGAGTTACAGGCAACCAACAGGAATAAAACGGACCAGACTATCGGGAAGTTTTTCATGTCTGTGTGAGCGGGAACTGGATTGGGCAAATGAAGCACTAAGATAGTGAAAAATTTTATCTGATACGGAACCGGACTTTAAGCAAAACAGAGAAAGACCTGAGGGTTGGTTTCATTATTCAATTTCGGGTTTGGGAATGTATGGCCGTACGAATTGCCCGGGCTTTGAGGATCAACCCCGGCAGTCCGTTGAACTTCCATGGCCCCGGGGAAATTGGGATTCCCGGGGCAAACCAGACTGTATAACTGTGCTCCCGGAATCGGGTCGAAGCTCTCACGTATATCCCAGGATAGAACAGGTGTCTTCTGTCAGATCAAGTCCAAACTTTTACAATTAAATAATGCGGTTTCCTGTCAAGCCACATAAAGCTTATTAAATATCCTGACCTCTTATTTTATTGTAGTAACCAATCAATAACATTAAGTTTTTGGATACCATCTATGCTTGTATTATCAAAATCAAGTGTCAATAGATACTTTGGATAATTATCCTTGATAGTTCTAAATGCCGAAATTTCTCTTTTGAATGTTTTTTCGTCATTAACAGTATAGGCAATCTGGTAGTATTCCCGTTCATTATCTGGTTTCTGCACCACAAAATCAACCTCTTTCTCATCGTGTTTCCCGACATAGACTTTTCCTCCTCGTCTGAATAACTCGAAATAAACCACATTTTCAAGTTTATGACCTAAATCGGTATCGTATTTATTGGTTGCTGTAATGTTTCTTAATCCTAAATCTACAATATAATATTTCTCATTTGTGGAAAGTAATTCTTTACCTTTTATATCATAACGGGGCGCTGAGTATAAGATATATGATTGGGTAAGAAAATCCAGGTATTTAATAATCGTATTGTGAGATATGCTTTTGGATGAATTCTTATTGAGTTCTGCTGCAATATTTGTTGGCGAAACATAAGAACCAACCGAATCAAATAAGAAACTGATAATTCGCTGTAGATTACGAATATTCCTTAATTTATTTCGCTGAGCAATGTCTTTTATAATAACGGTATCATAAATAGATTGAAGATAGTCATTTACTAAATCCTGATTGTTTTGAGAAAGCGTAACTGCTTCCGGGAAACTACTCCCATTGATGTATTTACGAAAAAGACGGTCTGTGTTTTTGTTATCATTGTTTGCTAAGACATATTCTTTAAAGGAATATGGCTGAATATTTATAGCGATATATCTGCCGGTCAGAAGCGTAGCTAATTCACCTGATAATAAATAAGCATTTGAACCGGTAATGTATAAATCAATGTTCTTTTTAGCGTACAAACTATTAATTAGTTTTTCAAAATCATTGATTAATTGGACTTCATCTAAAAAAATGTAAAATTTCTCGTCGTTACGTACATTTTTCATGATTTCATCATACAAGGCAGTCCAGTTAGTAAAGTCTAAGTTCTCCCTTTCTTCAAAATTGAGAAATACAATATTTTCAGAAGAAATACCGCTTGATAATAATTCATTTTTAAAGGCTTCTAAAAGCGTTGATTTTCCGCAACGCCTGATACCTGTAATGACTTTTATTACGTTTTGGTCTTTAAGCTGTCTTAATTTACCCAAATATGTTTCTCTCTGTATCATACTTTAAATTTAATGCCAAAGATAACTCTTATTGACTAAATATTAAAATAACGGCAACTTTCGTCAATAAGATTGCCGGATTTTGTTTGTCACTAACGGCCACTTGTAAGTTGTTGTTGCGGGTTTCGAAGAGTGTCAGTATCCGGATCCTTATCTATGAAATGTACCAGTCTTTCGTTACTATTCATCCTTCTCCCGTCATTGTAATCATAGACAAACAAGCAGCACCGCAATCCATTGCATCATACTGGTATTGCATTTTGAAATGTTTTCGGACACTCATAATGGACCCATTTTATCGTGACCGCGTACTCGTGTCATAGTATGTTTTGACATTAGATCTTTCAAGCCTTTTCTTGGACATAAAATAGTAATCTAAACGTACCATTACGCCAGCAGAATTTGTCCTGTAAGAATAGTTTATATTCTCGTAAATATTTGATAAATAGTGTGATATAGACGGAGATGTCAGTGGTTGCCAGTAAGACAACGTTAGACTCATTCCAATCTTTCTAAAATATTTTTTCAGATTGACTGTGGAGATATTATACACAGGCTCTCTGTAACCGGTAATAGTGTACATAGTGCTGGTATATGAGGCTGAAGTGTAAAGCATCATATCGAAAGGGAGATACAGAGATATGTCACAGCTTAAGTCATATGCGAAATTTTCGCGTCTTTGTTCAAATGTGTTGTAAATATCATAATACAACACAATCCCCGGATTTATATCTAACCATTCCCATGGGCTGAATGTCCCTGTAAGAAGATATCCGAATCTATCCAAATTGCCGCAGTTCACAGGCATCTGTGTCTGATTAAGTTCAGAATCATAAAAATATCCGGTAGAAAACACATTCTTCCCGTGATAATATGTCGGTCCGGTTACGAATTTAACCATTTTACCTTTATACGAATATCTCACATCAAAGCTATTCATAATATATGGTTTCAAGTCCGGATTCCCTTTCCACGACGTCTTGTCGTCATATACGATCGTATATGGAACCAATAACCAAGCAGTAGGATAATAGGTATTTCTCTTGTAATCGAAGCTAATACTATTTTTGCCGTCAAATCGGAAAACGGTGCCGGCATAAGGCTGAAATGAAAACTGAGAATTGGAGTTCATATTATGAAATAAATTGCTGTTTCCCTCTCCCTTGAGCCCGATCTTAAATCCCCATTTTCCAAAATCTACATTTATATCGGCATATCCGTTATAGAGATAGTTTGTATAATTGTTTAAAGTGTTCTGCTCATTATTAATTTTGCTGTTCAGATTTCGATAGTATCCTTGCAATCCGGCGGTGAAAGTGACAACATCGCTGATTATATTATTATAATTCAATATAATGTTCGCTGAGAATCTATTGCCGGTTTCAGTACTTACGACCTCTCTTCCGTCAATTTCATATACCGATTTTGTACCATCCTCATTATCGGTATACCCGATATTTGAAGTAACGGAGATATAATCCGTTTCTTTATCTTTCATAGTATGCTTATAGTGCAGCGTATAGTTGCCTATGAAATAGTTGTGTTTGAATTGTTGGCTGAATGGACTGAGTAAGGACGTCGTGTCCCCTTCTGCATTTGTGTAAAACTGATTGTAGATATTTATCTTGTCTGCACCGGAAAGTTCTGTTTTAGTGGTAATATTGAAATAGTCGTTCTTCGTTATATGCCAATCCAAATTCACATTGAAAGTGTGGTCCAGTTCTTTCCCTTTTTCGCTTCTCCCATCCATATTGTATGTCTGTCCACTTTCGTTATCTATGCGTTGTTTGTTCACTATAGATTTAGAATTTCTGTAATAGTTAAAATATATAAACTCCACTTTCATTTTCTCGCTTCCATATCCAAATCCTGTATAGAAGTCGCTGTCCCAGCTTGGAATTCTTAGCATTTCCTGAAACCCGGTTTCAACCCCTGTTCTGATTTCCTTTTTGGTAACGATGTTGATTACAGCATTGTAGTTTTGGTTAATATCTCCGGAGGGCATCGTTATCACCTCTATCTTTTCAATGTCCCGATAATTTACCCTTCTTAAATCGGTTGAATACCCAAGATTGATCCCATTTACAGTGATAAGTGTGTTTGCTTTTCCAAGAATACTGGCTGTCTGTCCATAGGGATCGGTCCTGATTAACGGAATTTTGTTAAGCAAATCAGCTGTTTGAACCACTCCTGTAAGTAATGTGCTGTCGATACTATAGACTTCTTTGCCAACCAACCGTTCCACTTTACCAGAGGCAATAATTTTGGTTTCTTTAATATTTAAAGCCTCTCCTTTCAAACGGATTACTCCGAGATCAAGATGTCGTGGAATTTTTTCGCCATCAATGGATATGATTTTCTTGTGATTAAAACCATAAGTTATGATTATTCTGTATTCTCCGCTCTCAATATTTACTTTGTCGAAACGGAATGAAGCATCATCAGAGTCAATTAACGCAGCAAATATCAAACTATCCGTATTATTAACAATCTTAAGAGTGGAGAATGGCAGAGATTCACCCGTCTCATCATCTACGACCTTTCCTGAAAGTCGAATGTTTTTCGCACTTATTTCTATGGAAATGAGGCCAAGTAATAATAGGAATAGAAAACGTTTCATAAAAGATCACCAAATTATTTAAAGGGGGACTACAAGTTTAACAGACCCCTAGCTTTTGCTGCCATTCCTGTCTTAATCTAAATTTTCTTGCTTATATCTCTATTGTCTGCAGAGCCTATAATTTCAATATCGAGTGATCGGTTCTGATAGGTACGTGGAATCTAAGTGGTGAAGAATACAAGAACTATGGAAAGTATTTCATCATCAATACTTTTAATAAAATAACAAATTAAAAAATAAAAAATCAATAGCGGGAGGAAAAGTTTCGGGAAAATGAGGGTTAAACTAAAATGGATCAATAAAATACATTTTAAAAGTTTCGCTCTCACGATTGAAAAACGTTTCATCAAAACCCCAAAGTTATACTTTATGGATACGGGGCTTGCTGCCTATCTTCCTGGTACCGGATCCCCCGGGCAGGCGTCAAGAGATAAGATGAGAGGAAATCTTTTTGAAAACTTTGTGATTATAGAGACAACAATAAAGAGGTAAATGATAAAGTAGAGCCAAAGATTATTGTTTATGCAGGAAACTTTGAGAACAATAAGGGGGATATTTGATTACTACATTACATCAATTTCAATCGTTTTTTTGTACCCTTATAAACCATTTACAAACTCATGGAATAGCAATACCTTTTCTGCATTGGATTGCTTGAACAAGAGGTGCGTAAAATCACGGTATTTCTTTTTAAGGTCGGTCTTTTCTATTGTTTCTATATTCTTTAGGCGACATTCTTACGTGATTTTTAAAGTATTTCCCAAAATGCGACTGAGTGGGGAAATTTAATATGTTACTTATTTCCTGTATATCAAGATTTGTTGATTTCAGGTATGCCTTTGCATCAAGCAATATGTAATCGTTAATCCACTCAGCAGCAGATTTTCCGGTATTATCTTTTATTATTTTGGACAGGTATTTGGGTGTAAGAGACAATTTGTCTGCATAATATTGCGAATCGTGATGTGTTTGGTAGTTATGTTCCACCAGATCCATGAACTCATCAATTAAAACAACTTGCTTTGTCTTCTTTTCAGAATTTGGTTCACGGTAACATAAATATTCAATCTCGTAAAAAATTGCCTGAGTTAATAATTGAGTAAGTTCCACGCGGTAATGATTTTTTTTTTTTCGTATGATTTGCTGAATAGAATTAAAATAGTTCTTCATTTTTTCCGTTTCCTCCCTATTCAATCGCGTCCAGGGTTGATTTTTTACTGAGTTTCTCAATAAATACTTTTCTTTAATATTCAGAGCCGTTAAGCTGTCAATAAATCTGTCTGACATGATGATATAAAATCCTTCGAAATCCTGGCTCACCTTGTACAGCTCCAATATCTGGTGAGGAAGTACTACAATTAATGCCGGGGCTGCTGCAGTATATTCTTTCAAATTTATTGCGCCCTTAAGGAACCCTTTGGTGCAGACAACGGCACAAGTTACATCTACTTTAAACGGGCTGTCTTCAACTATTTCAATTTTTGGATTTTCTATTAAAATCAGATCTTCACCTATAGAATCTGCTTTCTGGATATTATCATTTGACCGCCAATCAAAAAGAGAAATTCTGTGACTCATTACTTAATATTTTCTACAAAAATAGGAACATTAGTCGGTTTATTACAAATAAAAAAGACATATATTCCAATATTAGTGGTATAAATGCCTTTTATTGACATATTATTTACTATATCTTTACATTTTTATCAGATCGAATATAAAAAAGAAAATATTATGAAACTGAATTTAAAAGAAGGCCTGAAAGACTACGGAATCAAACAGGCATTCAGATATTTGGAATCTAATCCCAAAGAAAATTTTCCAAAGCTGATCAAATGGGCAAAAAAATTTGATGTAAACGGGAATTATACGAATGCCATTGCAGGCATTGAAAAATCAATATCTGATCCCGCTAATAATTGGAATCAGTTTGTAAATAACATCTGGGAGGATATTGATGCAGGACAGCGGAAGGTCTTTTTCGAGAAATTTATCTTAAACGGTGCTCTGCGGGCAAAAGACAAACTGAATTTATCACGCAAAAAGTACAACTGTAACATACCGTGGGCAATATTGATGGATCCTACATCGGCCTGCAACCTGAAATGCACAGGTTGCTGGGCTGCTGATTACGGTAACAAGATGAATATGAGCTACGAAACACTCGATGATATTATCAGGCAGGGAAAGGAAATCGGGACCTATTTCTATATCTATTCGGGCGGCGAACCTCTGATCAGGAAGACAGATATTATCAAATTGTGTGAAAAACATGACGATTGTATGTTTCTCGCCTTTACAAACGGAACTTTAATTGATGAATCGTTTGCAGACGAAATGCTCCGTGTAAAAAACTTCGCACCAGCCATAAGTATTGAGGGGTTCGGAGAAGCAACCGATTCCCGTCGCGGTGATGGCACATTTGAAAAAGTAGATGAAGCAATGACCATTCTGAAAAACAAAAAACTTCTTTTTGGGGCATCACTTTGTTACACGCGAACCAATACCGAGGTGGTTGGCAGCGAGGAATTCTTTGATTTTCTCATTGAAAAGGGAGCCAAATTTGCATGGTATTTTACCTATATACCGGTTGGTATTGACGCCTTGCCTGAATTGATGGTGACTCCGGAACAACGGAAGTTCATGTATGAGCAGATCAGAGCATTCAGAAAGAAAAAAGCAATCTTTACAATGGATTTCTGGAATGATGGTGAATATGTTAACGGATGCATTGCCGGTGGAAGAAACTATCTGCATATAAATGCACACGGCGACATTGAACCGTGTGCTTTCATACATTACGCGAACTCAAATATTCACGAGAATACACTTCTTGAAGCATTACAATCTCCATTGTTCATGCAATACAGGCAGAATCAACCGTTCTGTGAAAATATGCTTCGTCCCTGCCCGTTACTTGACAACGAAAACCGCCTGGCAGAAATGGTAGATCGATCACAAGCCAAATCCACCGATATGAAACATCCGGAGGATGTACATGACCTTTCTGCTAAAACAGCGGCGGCAGCTGCTGCCTGGAAACCGGTTGCCGATGAGCTTTGGGAAAAATCCAAAGTCAAAAAAGCAGAAATGGTTCACTGATCTAAAACATATCCGTTGTCGATTGAAATATTCAACAATCCAGAACAGCGTTCCGGGTTTCTATGTTTTAGAAATTAAAAGACATGCCCAACAAGAAATGAGCCGGGCGAATTGAATAGGTCAGAGAAATATCGGATAATTCACTGTAATAGGATATCTCATAACCGGTTTATTGGCAAGCCCTGGTATCTAATGGCCCCTGTTTCCTGCACTTCTATACCCGGAAGGTTTTTTAACAAATCGCCAATTGTTTTGTTATCAATGGTTGCCAAAGCTGTCAGGTCGTACCGGATGGTATCCCCTCTTTGTTCTACAGCCACCGGCTTTATATGAATAGTTTTCAGTTGAATTATGTCTTCTTCCATAACAACCTCCAGAAATGAGAGAAGGTCATCCGGCAGATCCATCAATACCGTTTTGTAGCCCATGTGCCGTACCGTTAATTGTAATGAATCCGGCCGGCCGGAAAACCGAAGAGTGAAGGACCCATCGGACCGACTGATAGTATAAGCAACCGTTTTCCCTTCTTCTTTCTGCTGTAGAAAAAGTATAACTCCCTCCAGATGCTGTCCGTCTGTCGCTCTTATTCGGCCTTCCACTGTAAGAGAATGCTGACCGGACAAAGTGCCATAAGAAAAAAAAGCGAAGACAATTACAACAATTCTCAGGCATTGCATTTTAATACAATTCAATGGGTATATACGGTGTTTTTATTCCGGTAATGTCCCTCCCCTGCTCATCTGTTAAACGAAATGATTTGACATTACCTGACGGATCAAAATTTTCTGTCCATACACGATAGTCTATTTGAAGGTAACGTTTCTTGTCTATCTTATCATAATTGTGTCCATAAGCTTGTAACAAGGGAACACGGCAATCTTCCATTCCACTGATTTCAAAAATAAAGAATTGGTCTTCATCGCTGATCCTGAGAATGAGTCCCGGCAATCCGGAAAATTTGTACGGGCCGTCACTTATGGGAATATGGGTAGTGAACCAGGCAGTCCACACCCTTCCTCCGTATTGGCATACCGCTTTTTGACATGGATAGCCCAAGATACTGCATGTATCCTGTTTCAAGAACCATTGAAAATCAGGAGTAGGCTCCTTGTAATAAAAACGTGAGGTGACCAGAAGGTCGCTAAACACAATTTCTTCCGGAGTTTTCACAATAACGTATTTTTTTCCGTATCCATACACCCTAAGCTCTTCATGAATGACATAGACGTTTTCTCCCGCTGCCAACATCGCTGTTTTTGCAGAGTCTTTCAGGTATTCTATCTGGCTGTAAAACCTGGAAGTATTGTTTCCCCGGTCCAGAAAAAACAGGTCATTATGGTAACCTTTCTTAAGGCTATCCCGTTTGTATTTGCACGCATACTGAAACCTGTGTGTTGATGTACCCAAAGTGTCCTGTGAAGCCAGATACTGGCAGGACAGGATGGTAAGCAGCAATATTATCAGAAAAGTCCGGACTATCATCATGAATCTCCTATTCGATTTTGTGCCTCTCTGTCTGATGTTCCCCGTTCCACCCGTAAGCCTTTTTTGCCAAAATCCAGATTACATCGGATCGAAATCATAAAACTTACCCGGGGCGACAAAGTGGTTCTTTCTGAATACCCATTGTTGAAAAAACTTTTTTTATGTGTGCGATTCATGTAAGATATCTCTGATTTCAGGATCCACTTTCCATCACTGAAGCCTTTCTGCACCCCGCCGTTAATATTAATTCTTGTTGAAGTTTCGCTGTTTATGTATTTTCTTTTGGGGATACTTGTCAATCCCAAAGACAAACCCCATTCGTTCTCAAGATAGAACATATTGTTGGCGGATATCAGGATATAAGAGGTCAAAGTCCGTCCGTAAGTTTGGGCGTGTACGTCGGAAAAAGTCATATTGGCACTTACCGCCAAACGCCACCATTGGAATAATTGTTGGCTTGTAGATGCATTCAATGTGTACGAAGTGTTTTTGGATACGTTCACAGGTCTGGAGATAATGCTGTCCTCTGTGGCAGAGAGTTCTGACACAAAATCGTAAGCGTTTACGGCATGGGAAATCCTTGTTGTCAAATAATAACTTCGTGCCAATTGAGTCAGGAGTTGAAAAGTATGAGAGATATAAGGTTTCAGGTTCGGATTTCCCGTGGAATATTCATTGGCATATTCCCAGTGAATGTAAGGATCAAGCAAGTATGGTGTCGGCCTGTTAACCTTGCTGGCATAAGAAAAATTGACGGAATACCCTTTTTTCTGGTTGATGGCATACCTGGCATTGGCTACCCACAAAATATCTGTTCCTAAATAATTGATTATACTTCCAGTGTATTTATTTAGTTGTTCAAAGTGGGCTCTTTCTACACGGATACCTGCCGAATAGGTAACCCTATTCCCTGCAGAACCCCGGTAGTTCAGGTATCCGGCCAAAATATCCTCTTGATAATGGGTATCTTCACTTGCCGGAAGATTAAAATCCCATTCCTTTCCCAATTCAGTAAAGTGATTGTCCCTGTTTTTATAGTAAGTTTTAAGAAACTTGGCGCCTGTTTCAATAGAATGCTTTTCAGATAAATTGAGGGTAAGATCTCCATAGGTATTCAATGCCT
>Ga0209607_1000998_pt1 | contig 23877 bp, 21 predicted proteins | sample AD_UKC117_MetaG_FD_184413 | JGI IMG/M metagenome (GOLD analysis project Ga0209607, IMG submission 184413) | Active sludge microbial communities of municipal wastewater-treating anaerobic digesters from Hong Kong - AD_UKC117_MetaG (SPAdes)... | ecosystem: Engineered > Bioreactor > Anaerobic >... | reverse complement strand
TTATTCATGAGAACAATTAGGCAGCCTGTTTCCACAGTAATTTCTCACCCATGCGAAAACAGATTTTGACGCATGGCGGCTATCATAAAGCGGGTGTTTATTGCCTTGCTACTTATCCGGAGTTTTGTTATGCCCGAGACCACAACTCATTCGCTATCCGATGTTGACCAGCAATTATTACGTTCCCTGCTCACGATGGGAATGGTTGTTGAAGCCCGGGATGTTTACACCGATGGCCATCTCTGGCGTGTTAGTCAGTATTCGAAGCGGCTGGCGGAGCAGGCTGGGTTGCCGCATTATGAAACTTTCCTGATCGCTGCTGGTGGATTTCTGCATGACTTGGGAAAAGTGGGCATTCCGGATGCAATTCTCAACAAACGCGAGCGCTTGAGTGATGAGGAATATGCGACGGTCAGGATGCACCCGGTGATTGGCCGCGATCTGATGTGGCAACACCCGCTAGCGCCACTGGCTCTGGATGCCGTGTGCTACCATCACGAGCGGCCCGATGGCGAGGGGTATCCCTATCGATTGAAGGACGGAGAAATACCGTTCGCTGCCCGGATCATTGCCATCGCTGACGCCTTTGACGCGATGACCAGCACCCGATCTTACCGGCACCCCATGTCGATTGAGGCGGCGCTGGCTATCCTGCGTGAAGAGCGGGGGCGTCAATTTGACACCGTGCTGTGTGATCATTTTCTGGCGCTTGCGGCGACCGGTCAACTGGAAACTATCGTCGCCCACAGTTTTCACGAGCGCCGGCTGGTGGATTGCCCAGTATGCGGCCCAGCGATGATGGCGATTAAGGCGGCAACGGCGGATGGTAGCTTCCATTACTGCCGTGCCTGCCGTGGGGAATTCCGCCTGCATCGCAGCGATGGAACCTTCATAGCTGAACCTACAGGTCAACAGGCTTTGCCGGATCAAGTGCGGCCTCGGCCCGATCCTGATCCTGGCCCGATTAAAGAGTTACTGGCGGCAGGAACACGCCCTCCTGCCGCACTCCCGGAGGCCTTGTCCACGCCTTCTGCTAAACCGGCTGCTGAACCGGAAATCACGCCCTTCGTCCCATCGCAAGTTCTTCTGTTGCAACCGGATACCGAACAAAGCGAGATGTGGCGTGAGACGCTGGCAAGCGCGCCCTTAGCGGCGCTGTCATTCCCCGCAGACAGTGATTTAAAAATCGGGCTGCGAATCATGGCGGCTGAAAATCACACCCCCGACCTGGTAGTGATCGATACCAGCTACTTTCTGGCACGCAACGCGAATCCTTATGCCTTTGCCAGCTGGTTAGCGCGATGGGTACCAGGCGTCCGGCTGGTATTGACCAACAGCGCCGCGGCCCAGATCACCGGACCGGTCCGGACACAAGCTATCCGGCGCGGCGCTGTTGATTTGTTGCCAGCTTTGCCTGATGACCGCATGCGGGCACGGTCTATCGTATTGAAGATGCTGGCCGAGCTGCGCCGGCCTGCACCCGCCATCGAACTGGCTGAAGAAGAAGCAAGTGAGCCTCGCCTCAGTGGACCGCTTACTGATGCCGCTCAAATTGTAATCGCCATGCGCAGCCCAGGCGGTGTTGCCATCCAGGATCGCAGTTACCGCTTTAAGACTTATCCGCGCTGTTTTACCGGCGCTGAAGCAGCTGACTGGTTGCGGCGCACGTATGGTCCCGGTCAGCAGGAGGTATTGAAATTCGGTTCCAGCTTGGTGGCGCGCAAGATCATTCACCATGTGACGAATGATCACGACTTCAAGGATGAGCACCTCTTTTACCGATTCATCGTCGATGAGGTGCTGGGAGGGTGAGGAATACTTACTATTCTTATATGAATCTATTTTCGTAATCATTCACTCTCTTCGCTGGCAAGTTAGCGAAGAGAGTGAATGATTACTTATTTTTATGACGCCGCACTACGCTACTGAGAACAAGATTATGAAAATCACTAATAAGTTAAGCCTTATAGGCACCTTAGGTTTATTGCCGTTTCTCTCCCCGCCTGCGCTGGCACAGTTGACTAATGGCTATACGGTTCCGAAAGAATTTATGGATCTGTTCTTCGATTTTACCGGCAGTGACGAACCCGGCTATCCCTCTGGACAACCGACCATGGGCCAGATGCTCACCCAGGCGGAGATTGCCAAGGACGCTGCCATTGGCGTACCCGGTCCTCTGCTGCTGGTATTTGGTTCCGATATTTACATCTATGATTCAACGAATGGCGCTCAGCTGGGCCATGAACGGTTTCGCGCTGACCGGTCGAGCGGCTTTTATGAAATGACTGCGGTAAGCCATATTGGACCGGCATTGGCCTACCTGGCGCAAATCAAGGCGAACGGCGACGCACGCTGGAAGGCACGTCTCGCCTCATTGCAAACGCATGTCGAGAAAGTGCGTGCATTCAATCTGCACGCTACGGATAACTGGCTGGATCGGCTTAATCAGCCAGCCTGGAATACGCATAAGAAACAAATCCGTGACATGATTGACTATGCTTGTGCACGGACACTGGACTATATCAGCACACATGGCGATGGCGAAAACTTCACCTTGAGAAGTGTAAATGATGATTTCTTTAACGGTGTATCTAATCAGTTCCCGATACCGTTTAGAAACATCATGATTGCAACTTTCATGCTAGAGGCCCTGCGTGGCGCGACAGAAGTCCAAACCGCGCTCAGCCGGCTTCAAATCAATTGGCCGCGCGCTATGGTGCTGGTGAGCAGCCGCGCAGGCACTAATGTTTCATCCGGACTTACCGAGGGTACTAACTGGCTGGTGCTGTTCCTCAGAGCCGTATCCAATTTCACCTTACCCGATGAACGCATCAAGATTGTTCCCTATGCAGAGGTACGCGCTTCTCTTGGCAAAGAACAATTGTTAGCGGCAGATCTTGACTACTACGTGCAACGAGTATGGGGACCGCTGTTCTATCGTCGAGTGGTATCTGACCAAGTATTTTCCGCTATCCCTACGGTCTACCTGCCAGCGCGCCCGCCGTTGCCAGGTGACCATGACTTGACCAATGCTGGAGCAATCGATCAGTTTATGATCCGTTTGAAGCATTCCTTGCGGGATGCGCGCGAAATGCTTTCCAATACCGTCGCATTCTGGATGGTCCAGGAATTAGCTGATAAGAATTGGGACTCCGCCGCAGTGGCTATTCCAGGATTGACCCAAGGCTTTCCACAAGGCCTATCCAGTTATCCTTCAGTCACGTTGAAGTAGCAGTTAAGCACAGTGCTTGCCGATCCTGATAACATAAGCCTTACGGTTTTCTAGTGATTGATAATGGCAACTTTTTCAGTAAATTGATTTAATTCTTGATACTGTTAGCTTTTGGGCTGTTGCACCCCGCGTGGAGATCAGGATTGGCATTCCTTCAACGCATCGCTCAATCAACGCTTGACTCAGGAAGCGGCAAGCAGCTTGCCAGGCTTCCACGGCACCGCCTGCCTTTTCAACAAGGCCCAGTCCATCGGTCAAATGATGCGATTGGAGAACCTGAATCAATCTCACTTAGAATAAGCCACAAGTATTTTAATTAAAAAATCTTTTTTATATGTGGCTTTACATAATTAATGAGAATTAATATCATTTAAAACATTCAATCATTACTGCCATCCTATGAAACTCTGAATCTCCGGAGCCGTTGTTCATGTCCAACCCATCAAAATCCCATACCCTGTTATCCACCGTCTGTGGCTTGTTAATCACTTTGCTAACCGCACCTGCGCTGGCTGGCAGCGAAGTCAACATCTACTCAGCACGCAAAGAAGACCTGATCAAACCATTGCTCGACGATTTCTCGAAGCAAACCGGCATCACCGTCAATTTAGTCACAGGTAAGGAAGCTGAACTGCTGCAGCGTCTGCAAAGCGAGGGCATCAATAGCCCAGCAGATCTATTGTTAACCTCCGATGCAGGCCGGCTAGCGGCTGCCCATCACGCTGGAGTCTTACAAACCACCCCGTCTAAATTGCTCGAAAAGAATATCCCTGCTGCTTACCGCGACCCTGAAGGCTACTGGTATGGCTTGTCCGTTCGCGCCCGGCCCATCCTTTACGCCAAGGATCGAGTCAAACCAGCCGAGTTATCCACCTACGAAGACCTAGCGGCATCACGCTGGAAAGGCAAGATTTGCGTGCGCTCTTCCGATAGCATCTACAACCAGTCACTGGTAGCGGGAATGATCGCGCATCATGGCGAAGCGAAAACTGAAACTTGGGCCAAAGGTTTGGTCGCCAACTTTGCTCGATCACCCAAAGGAGGCGATCGTGATCAGATCAAGGCCATCGCCGCGGGTGAATGCGATCTGGCATTGGCCAACACCTATTACCTGGGCGGCATGATCAACTCCAGCGATCAAGCTGAACAAGAGGCAGCAGCCCAGGTCGCGGTGTTCTGGCCGGATACCAAGACCACCGGCGTCCATGTCAACGTCAGCGGCGCCGGAGTCACTGCCCATGCCAAAAACCGGGACAACGCGGTCAAGCTATTGGAGTTCCTGGCAGGCGATCAAGCCCAGCACTGGTATGCCAGCGTAAACAATGAATATCCAGTCAACCCGGCTATTCCACCCAGCGCCACTCTCAAGGCTTGGGGCGAATTTAAAGCCGACACCTTGAACGTCGCGAAATTGGGTGAACTGAACGCGGATGCAGTTAAGCTCATGGACCGGGCTGGGTGGAAGTAGGCCAATTTCACTCGCAAATGCCTTGTTATCCTGATTCTAGCGCGCAAGCCCTCCCGCAAACCCTCCTCTATCAAGGGGGAGGGTTCGCTTGAACGGAAAACGGGAACTTTGGCCACGGGCAGCGCAGACCGACCGCTGGACGCTGCTGGTGGCTGGCGTCGCCTTGCTGCTGGCGCTGCCGGTATGCACCGTGTTTTTCACCGCCCTGCAACCAGCGAGTGAGGTCTGGCGGCATCTGGTCGACACGGTGCTGGCCGATTATGTGCTGAATTCAATGGTGCTGATGCTCGGGGTCGGGCTGGGAACTTTAATCATTGGCGTGCCCACCGCCTGGCTGACCGGAGTCTGTGAATTTCCTGGCCGGCGATGGTTCGAGTGGGCGTTACTGCTACCGATGGCTATTCCTGCCTACATCATCGCCTACACCTATACCGGTCTGCTGGACTTCGCAGGCCCGGTGCAATCCGTGTTGCGTGAAACCTTTGGCTGGAGCCGGCAGGATTACGCTTTTCCTGAAATTCGATCCCTGCCGGGCGCAGTGCTCATGCTGGCGCTGGTGCTGTATCCCTACGTCTATCTGTTGGCGCGCGCCGCGTTTCTTGAGCAATCAGCGGCAGTGCTGGAAGTCAGCCGCAGCCTGGGCGCCGGGCCGTGGCGGCGCTTCCTGACGGTCACCCTGCCCCTGGCGCGGCCTGCGTTGATCGCTGGTATGTCACTGGTGCAGATGGAGGCACTCGCCGATTACGGCGCCGTGCAGTATTTTGGGATCAGCACCTTCACCACAGGCATTTTCCGGGTCTGGTTCGGCATGAATGACGCCACGGCCGCTGCGCAACTGGCAGCGCTTTTGTTGCTTTTCGTGTTCACGCTCTTGGTTTTGGAACGGCTGTCCCGGCAACAAGCACGCTTTCATCACACCGGTCAGCGCACCCAGCGCCCGCCACGCTTGCAGTTGCCAAGCCGGTTGAAATGGCTAGCGGCCAGCGCATGCATGATGCCGCTGCTGTTTGGATTTCTGATCCCAGCCGGGCAACTGGCCGCTTGGACATGGCGAACCGCGCCGCAGGTCATCGACGGCCGCTTTTTAGAACTGGCCCGTCATAGCTTGTTGCTAGCAGGCGGCAGTGCATTATTAATCCTGTTACTGGCGTTATTGCTAGGCTATGGTCAGCGCTTGCGGCCACGCCCGAGCGTCCGGCTGGCGGTGCGCGGCGCTGGACTGGGTTATGCGGTCCCCGGCACTGTACTGGCTATCGGCGTGATGCTGCCTTTTGCCGCGATTGACCGTACGGTGGATGGCTGGGCGCGGGAGTGGTTGGGCCTCTCTACCGGGTTGTTGCTCAGCGGAACCCTGTTTGCTCTGCTATTTGCCTACAGTGCCCGGTTTCTGCCAGCCGCCCTGCACAGCGTCGAGGCCGGGCTGACCCGTATCCGGCCGAGTATGGATGATGCCGCCCGGGTACTCGGCGCAAAACCGCGTGAGGTATTATGGCGCGTCCATATTCCGATCCTGCGCAGCAGTCTGCTGACCGCTCTGCTGCTGGTGTTCGTGGATGTGCTCAAGGAATTACCGGCAACCCTGATTCTGCGCCCGTTCAACTTCAACACGCTGGCGGTACGTACCTATGAGTTGGCTTCGGACGAGCGATTGGCGGATTCGGCAAGTTTCGCCTTGGCCATTGTGCTGGCGGGCATTGGCCCTGTGATCCTGCTCAGCCGCGCCATCAGCCACGCGAGGCCCGGCCATGACGCCCTTTCTTGAATTGCGTGATCTTGATGTCACGTATCCGCCCCGGAAGGTGATCCGGGAATTATCCCTGCAAATGCGCTGCACCGGTATTGGCTGTCTGCTCGGCCCCAGCGGGTGCGGTAAAACCACCCTGCTGCGGGCTATCGCGGGCTTTGAGCCACTGCGGCGCGGCTCGATCCGGCTGGAGGGCATTGAGCTCAGCCGGCCTCATTGGACGCTGCCACCGGAACAGCGGCAGATTGGCATGATGTTCCAAGATCTAGCTCTGTTCCCGCATCTGACCGTGGCTGACAACATTGCCTTCAGCTTACACCAATGGAAGGCGGCAGAGCGCCGCGCACGGGTGAATGAGTTATTGCGCCTGGTCGGTCTGGAGGAATATGCCAGACGCCATCCACACCAGATTTCCGGCGGTCAGCAACAGCGCGTAGCTTTGGCCCGGGCGCTGGCGCCGCGACCGCGGCTGTTGTTGCTGGATGAACCTTTCTCCAGCCTGGACGTAACCTTGCGGGAAGATTTGGCGCGGGAGGTGCGCACCATCCTGCTGCGGGAAGGTACCGGTGGGCTGCTGGTTAGCCATGACCAATTTGAAGCCTTCGCCTTTGCGGATGAAATCGGCGTACTGGATGAAGGCCGGTTGCGGCAATGGGACAGCGCCTACAACCTTTATCACCAACCGGCCGATCGCTTTGTCGCCAGCTTTATCGGCCAAGGCATCTTGCTGCCTGGCCGGATTGGAGAAAACGGCCGCGCCAATACGGAACTCGGTGATATCGAGGGGACTCCGCCCGGCGGCTGTGTGGCAGGGGACGATGTGGAAATCCTAGTGCGGCCGGATGACGTGATTCATGACGATGCCAGTCCGCTCAAAGCGGAAGTCGCTGAGCGGGCGTTCCGGGGTGCGGAGTTTCTCTACACGCTGAAACTGCCCAGCGGCGCGCGGCTCTTGTGTCTGGCGCCCAGCCATCACAACCACCCGCCGGGGCGGCGCATTGGCATCCGCCTGGATATTGATCATGTGGTGATGTTCCGGCGGAATTGGTCGGTCCGTTGCGTTGAGTCGCCGCCGGTTCCCGCATCCTGAGCGGAAGTGACTCACCACTATTCAACAATGGTGAGCCACTTTGAAGATTAACGGGGAAGACCGGCAACCATCGCCTGCCGCACTGTATCGATTTCAGCGGGTGTGAACCGGTGCTGGCCGCTGAAAGAAAAATTCACTTTCAAGTTCAGCCGCTTGATCAGGCTGGTTGCAGCCAGATCACATAACCGCCGCTGCGGCTGGATGCCGGAAGGCACGCCACCGCCAATTTCCTGGGTGTCGTCCAGCGCGCTGGCCAGCGCATGCAAGACTTCGGGAGAATCAATTTCCCGTAGCACCGATAGCAGGAATTCCCGCTCCGCCAGCGATCCATCGGCGCTGGTTTGCAATAGCATCCGTCGCGCCGCCTGATCGCCAATCCGGGACCGGCTGATCGCGGTCACCAGCGTCACGGGCACGACGGGCGTCCAGGCGGCCAGTTCGGTTTGCGCATCCCCTGCCCGCTCATCCAGCGCCTGCAACGCCGCCGATGTGGATTCACCAGGATAATAGCTTAGCAACAGGATGGCAGCGGCGGCATCGTTGCCCTGATCGAGACTGGCGCGCAAGGCCTCGCCGAGTTCTGGCCGCTCTGCAAGTTGCAGGGGATCATGCCGCTCATAGAGGGCCAGCGCCGCACGCGCGCGGATATCTTGCAATGGATCACTCAAGGCCAGCGCCAGTAACGGGATGGCGGCCGGATCATCGGAGGCCGTGAGCAGCGCCACAGCTTGCAGGCGCACCATCTCATCTTCATCCCGCAAATAGGGTTGCAGATAAGGAATGATTTTAGCGCCCTGTTCGCCGAGTTGTGAAACCGGCTCGTAGTCGCCCTTGCGGGCGGCAGCGAAAGCCGTGTTGACTTGACTGGAAATATCATCGTTCATGGCAATTCCTTGGGGAAATTGAAAGATCAGCAGAATCAGCACAAGTGCCGTGGTCAACAGGGACAGCGACCTAGCGTACCAGCGATTCATGGCCCTCCACCTTCATCATGGATTCATGGTGTTAGCGTGTGCCTTGGGGATTTTCTGGCCACGCTGATCGGTGATGCCATACATCAGCAACGGTTTCTCAGTTGCGCCGTAGAAATCGTTGACTCCGAGCGTATGACCCAGTTCATGAGCCAGCGTATCGCCTACATTGGTCCCAGCGTGATCTTCAAAAATACAGTTCTTACCCAAAGTACCCGCGTCAGTATCATCATGATTGGGGTTAATATCCTGCTCATATTCCCAGACGAAAAACACATTAAAGTCCGCTGAAGCATCGCCCTTGGCGATGACCAGATCCCACTCATGCTCGCTAGCCGGCACTCCTGGCAGATGCGAGGAAAATCGCACCACAGCGCCGAGGTCCTTATTGATCTTGACACTGATCGCCCGCTTCTTAGTGACTTGGATATTGGCCTGCGGCAGAAAAATATCATTCATGGTCTTGACCCAGCCATCGATGCTGCTGGTAGTGCGGCTGGTCTTGTGGCCAGCGTTATCCTCAACCAAATGAAACGAGGCCTGAACGGTCTTCTTCGTCTTGACCGCCACTTCCAGACTGGCCACCGTGGTTGCGCCATTCTTGACATCAATAAACGTTGTGCCTTTGGTCTTACCCTTGATGATTAATTCCCGGCCGCCATGCACGAAGCACTTCGGATCATCCTCGACCGTGGCGATGCCCGGATTGCGGCTGACGACGGTGAGATTGTCAGCATTTTTCAGGATTACTGTCTTTTGACCACTCATGGGCACCATCTGCCACGGCGGGTTGACCGCGCCGTCAAAACCATCCTTAGGCTTTTTCTCTTCGAACTTGGGTTTGCCCGCAGGTGGAGCAGGCGCCGCACCCGGGCCGGTATACGTGACGCCCAGCGCGCCCCAGGTTTTCGGACCCACAATGCCATCGACCTTTAATCCTTTCATTTGCTGGAAGGTTCGAGTGGCAGCATCCGTTTTCGGCCCAAAAATGCCATCTTCGGCCAGCTTTTTTCCCTGAGGCAGTTTGGGCAAGGGAACTTTCTGATTGAGTAACCCTTGCAACAGCTTGACATCCGTGCCAGTGCTGCCTTTTTGAATCATGCGATTTGCAGTTGCCATGGCGATCTCTCCACGCTTTCTCTTTAAATTACGAACATTGAGTCATTTAAATACCTTATTGATAATTTCAAATTTCATGCCACCTCCTGTCCGCATTTGGTCTTATGGTCATAGGGAGATAGAGCCTGTTTCATTTGATCATACCGGACGGTTCGATTTAACCGTTGTGGTTCAGAATGAATGGAATTGCGTTTGGACTGAGGAGAAAGCGGTTACAATGGCTCATCCCGATTCCATTCATTGCAACCGGCTGGATCAGTGGCGAGCAATGGACCCAAGACCCAAAAGGTATTTCTCATGCTGGAAGTGACAGAATCTGTTGCGAAGTATGAAACGCAAGCGCCGCCGGCACGCAGCGGAGCCGAGATCGCTATCGATGTGTTAAATGAGCTCGGTGTCGAATACTTGTTCGGACACACCGGCGGCGCGGTGATTCCCTTGCACGCTGAATTAAATTCGCGGATGCGGCAGGGCCGCAAGACACCCCGCTTTGTGCTGTTCCGCCAAGAGGGTGGAGCAGGCCATGCTGCAGAAGGCTATGCCAGAGCAAGCGGCAAAACCGGGGTCGCGCTGGCGACTTCCGGACCAGGCTCCACGAACCTGGTCACCCCCATTGCTGACGCCTACAAGGATTCGGTGCCCTGTGTCTTTATCACAGGCCAAGTCCCCAGCGGCATGCTTGGCAAAGATGCTTTCCAGGAAGTGGACATGGTTGGCGTGACCCGCTCCATTTGCAAGCACAACTATCTGGTCAAAGATGCCGGAGAGCTGGCCGAGGTATTGCGCCAAGCCTTTTTCATTGCAGGCAGCGGCCGGCCCGGACCGGTGGTGGTGGATATTTGCAAGAACGCGTTTATTGGTCAGTCAGCCTCCTCCTATCATCCGCTCCGGCTGCCACGCGGCTATCGCCCTCAGGCCGCTATGAGCCGGGTTGCTGCTGACCGCCTGCTTGCAGCATTGCAAACGGCAAAACGGCCTGTTGTCATGGGAGGGGGCGGCGTCATCAGCGCCGGGGCCTATCAGGCATTGCGTCAGTTCGTGGATCGCTATCAATTGCCGGTCACTCTGACATTCATGGGGCTAGGCGCGATCAATCACGATCATCCCCTGTTCCTTGGTATGCCCGGTATGCATGGCACGGTCGCTGCTAACCGGGCGCTACGCGAGGCGGATTTCATTCTGAGTATCGGCGCCCGCTTCGATGATCGAGTCGCCGTTCGCGAGTTCGGTGAAGGAAAGGCCATTGCCCATGTTGATATTGATGCGACCGAGATCGGTAAGGCCGTTGTGGCCGATTACCCCTTGCGCGCTAATGCCCAGGATTTTCTGAATTATGCCAATGGGCTTGATTCTGGCAGTGGTAAAATTGAAGCGTGGCTGGACCGGTTAAGGGCGTGGAAGCGGGAGTACGCACCGGCTTACCGGACGAGTGAAAACTTTATCAAGCCCCAGCAGTTTATCAAGGAGTTGTCCCGGCTGACAGAACGGACGAGTATCGTCGTCACCGGCGTCGGTCAGCACCAGATGTGGTCCGCCCTTTTTTACAACTACCAGGAACCGCGTCAGTGGATCAGTTCAGGTGGACTAGGTACCATGGGTTTTGGTTTGCCTGCAGCCATCGGCGCCTGTTACGCTCGCCCCGACAAAACCGTACTGTGCATCGATGGCGACGGTAGTTTCCAGATGAATCTCCAGGAACTGGCCACGGTGGCTGCAAACCGGATCCCGGTCAAGGTATTCATCCTGAATAACGGCTTCCTGGGTATGGTCCGGCAATGGGAAGATATGTTCAATCAAGGCCATCATTACGAGACATGCCTGGCGCGAACCACCCAGTGCGATCCGGCGTGTACCGACAGCCGGGAATGCCGGACACCCAATCCTAACTACCTGAATCTAGGAAAGGTATTTCCTGGTATTGAAACGGTGCGGATCAGCCGTCCCGGCGAGATGCAAGCCGGCATCGAGCGAGCGCTGGATCATGATGGGCCATGCGTGGTCGACGTCTGGATTGATCGCACTGAGGATGTCAAACCAATGATTCCGCCGGGTGGAACCCTGGCCGATATTATTCACGATCCCGGTTGAGCCTGGCGTCATCGCCTGCCCGGCGTCTAGCCTACAACCTGATTGGAGTCCGTGTGAAGCGATTGTTTCTATTGTATCCGCTGTTGCTACTAGTCATTTTGACCAGTCCCGCCCAAGCTGAGACCCGCTATGCGACGGATGACTTCACGGTTCCCATTCGCAGAGGCACCTCCACAGGACACAAGATCCTGCGTATGGTCTCCAGCGGTACACCACTGGAGATTCTGCAAACCGGTGATGAAGGCTATACCAAGGTTAAAACTCCGGAAGGAACGGTTGGCTGGATCTTGACGCGCTACTTAATGGATCAGCCTCCTACCCGTGATCAAGTAGCGCAACTTGAAAAGCGTCTTGCTACTCTTGAGAGTGAAAACCAAACCTTAAAAGGTGAAAAAGCAGCGCTGGAAACCATCCGCAACGATTTAGCCCATTGCAGCGAGGAATTGGCGGAGGTCCGTCGTGCTGCCTCACAAACGCTGGCTATCGAAGAAGAGAATGTTCGATTACACCAGGAAGTCGCGGCCGTGCGCGAACAGCTCCAGCAATTCGAGGCGGAAACCTCCACCCTGCGTGATGAATCCAGCCGCAACTGGTTTATCGCTGGCGCAGGGATCGCCTTAGGCAGCTTGGTCTTCGGTCTCGTCATTCCGCATATTCCCTGGCGCCGCCGCCGCCGCTGGGATCAATTTTGAGAGATAGTAGAAACAATCTTCAATAACATGAATTGGTAAAATGGGATTTAAAATTGCTACTTGGAATATCAACTCCCTAAAGGTGCGTTTACCGCAAGTGCTGGACTGGTTAGCGCAGAGCCAGCCAAATCTGCTGGCCTTACAGGAAACCAAGTTGATCGATGCCGATTTTCCCGCCCTGGATATCGCTAATGCTGGCTATCAATCGGTATTTGCCGGGCAGAAGACATATAACGGCGTGGCAATTCTCAGCCAGCGACCCCCTAACGATATCGTCACTGACCTGCCAGGAATGAACGATCCACAACGGCGGGTGCTGGGCGCGACAATTGGCAATCTGCGTGTCCTCAATCTCTATATCCCTAATGGTCAATCAGTCGGTTCCGGCAAATACATCTATAAGCTAGCCTGGTTGGAAAACCTCCTCTCCTGGCTGGAAACCGAACTGGCGAACCACCCCCGGCTGGTGGTATTGGGCGATTTCAACATCGCCCCGGAAGACCGTGACGTTCACAATCCGGTCGCCTGGGCTGGACACGTGCTGTGCAGCGCGCCTGAACGGGCCGCGTTCCAACGATTGCTGGGTTTGGGATTGAGAGATGCCTTCCGCCTGTTCCCGCAGGAAGCTCACAGCTTCAGTTGGTGGGATTACCGCGCCGCCGCCTTCCGCCGTAACCTTGGGCTGCGCATCGATCATATTCTGGCCAGCCCGGCACTGGCGGCAGACTGCATCGCCTGTTGGGTTGATAAAGCCCCACGCCGGTTAGAACGTCCTTCCGATCATGCCCCTGTAATTGCCGAGTTCAACACCTCTGATTCCTGACCCTATGAACCATCATCCCCGCAATATACTTGTCACCGGCGGCGCCGGTTTCATCGGCTGCAACTTTGTCCGCCACCTCCTGGCCAACGATCCAGAGGTCCACATCGTCAATCTCGATTTACTAACCTATGCTGGCTCGCTTGACAACGTGCGCGACCTGCCCGACCCTACCCGGCATGTCTTTGTCCAAGGTGACATTTGCGACCGGTCGATGGTCGGCCGCTTGATGCGCGCACACCGGATCGACACCATCGCCCATTTCGCCGCCGAGAGTCATGTGGACCGCTCAATCACGGGACCAGCGGCCTTCGTGCAGACTAACCTAGTAGGCACGTTCACCCTCTTGGAAGCAGCGCGCTTGGCCTGGTTAGAGGAAAAAACCGTTACATCCTGCCGGTTTCACCATATTTCAACCGACGAAGTTTACGGCACCCTCAAGCACGATGACCCGCCGTTCACTGAAACCACCTCTTATGCGCCTAACTCGCCCTACTCTGCCTCCAAGGCCGGTTCTGATCATCTGGTGCGCGCCTATTTCCATACCTACGGCCTGCCGGTGGTCACCACCAACTGCTCCAATAATTACGGCCCTTTCCAGCATGGCGAGAAATTTATCCCGACAGTCATCCGTTCCTGCCTGCTGCAAAAACCAATTCCGGTGTATGGCGATGGCAGTAATATCCGTGACTGGCTCTATGTCGAAGATCACTGCCGGGGCATCGAAACGGTCATCCGCCAAGGTCAGCCAGGAGAAACGTATAACATCGGCGGTTGCAACGAATGGGCAAATATCAATATCACCCGGCTGATTTGCCAGTTACTCGATGAGCGCCACCCAGAACATACACCGCATGAGCGTTTGATTACCTTCGTCACCGACCGGCCCGGTCATGACTGGCGCTACGCCATCGACGCCAGCAAAATGGATCGGGAACTAGGCTGGCAACCGCTGGAAACTTTCCAAACCGGCATCGCTAAAACCGTGGATTGGTATTTGGAACAATACGCTACTGATCCTGCTTGGGGCGGCATGGCTGGTGAATCGTGAACATGTATGGCAAAAACCTGTCTGGGCAATGGAGTTTTGATATAGCCCCTTAACCGGACTCCTTAAATCGATAGTGAGGGTTTTCGACATACCGCCATGGGCCACAGTTATCTCTATAATACGAAAGACCCGTTGACCCTGTCCGGCTTGAAAAAGTAAGGAGCGCCCATGCAACCCTCTCACTCCAGTGATTTGCTGCAACGCCTGGAGCATCTCAACCGCATCGGCATCGCATTATCCAAGGAACGGGATACGCTAAAATTACTGGACATCATCCTGATCGCCGCCAAGCGTCTGCTGAATGCGGATGGCGGCACACTGTACCGGCTGGTGGAAGAGCAAGGCTGCCAGCAGCTTCGTTTCGATGTGGTCTATAACGATTCGTTACAGATCCACATGGGCGGCGCCACAGGCACGGATTTCCCTAAAGATTTTCCCCGTTTTATTCCGCTCTATAACGCCTCCGGCCAACCCAATACCGGCATGGTGGTCACTTACGCCGTACTGCACAATACCACAGTGGTCGTCGATGACGCTTACGCGGAACAGAATTTCGATTTCTCCGGAACCCATCGCTTTGATCAGCGCACGGGCTACTGCTCCCGCTCTTTCCTGACGGTGCCGATGAAGAACCATGAAGAAGAGATCATCGGTGTCTTTCAGCTCATCAACGCCCTCGATCCGGAAACCGGACAGATACAAACCTTCTCGCCCGCTGACCGGCAACTCGCAGAATCACTGGCATCCCAAGCTGCCATTGCCTTAACTAACCAGCAACTGATCAGGCAGCTTGAGAAGCTGTTCGAAGCGCTAATCGCACTGATCAACACCGCCATCGATCACAAATCCCCCTACACCGGCGGCCACTGCCAGCGGGTGCCGATCCTAACGATGATGATCGCCGAGGCGACTCAACGCTCCGAGCAAGGCCGGCTTAAGGATTTCCGCCCTACCGAAGAAGAATTATACGAACTCAAGATTGCTGGACTCTTGCACGATTGCGGTAAGATCACGACTCCCGTGCATGTCGTAGATAAAGCAACCAAACTGGAGACCTTGTTTGACCGCATTCATTTGGTGGACACCCGCTTTGAGGTACTCAAACGCGATGCCGAAATCGAGTTGTTAAAAGGGAAGTTAGCAGCGTTAGAACGTCGTGATTCAGCGGCTATTCCTCTATTGGAGCAGCAATTCCGCGACCGGTTGGCGGAATTCGATGCGGATCGCTCCTTTGTGCGTCACAGCAATATCGGCAGCGAATTCATGGATACCGCAGCTCAGGAGCGGATTCGGCGCATTGCCACCCGGCAGCACTGGATAGGCCCCGACGGCCAGGAGCACAACTTTCTGTCCGAGGATGAAGTGCATAACTTGTGCATTGCCAAAGGCACTCTAAATCCGGAAGAACGCATCATTATCGAAGAACATGTAGCGCTCACCATGAGGATGTTGAACCAACTGCCTTGGCCCAAACACTTGCGCAATGTTGCTGAATACGCAGGTAGCCATCATGAAAAACTTGACGGTCGCGGCTATCACCGGGGTCTGGATGAATCAACGCTGTCGCTACCGGCGCGCATTATCTGTCTGGCTGATGTATTCGAAGCACTGACCGCCCGCGACCGCCCTTACAAACCAGGCAAGAGGATGAGCGAGGTATTGACCATTCTTGGCCGGATGGTGCAGGACCACCAGATCGACGCCGATTTGTTCGACGTGTTCGTTCGCGAAGGTATCTGGCTGGACTATGCCCAGGAGCATATGCAACCGGAACAGATCGATACGGTAGACGTCAATCAGATTCCAGGTTATACCCCTTAAAAATCAGAAAACCTGAGATGCAATCCATTATAAAGCGCCATTCTTGAGCATGGCGGACTGAGCAGATCAAACAAATCCCATTATTGCGAGGACTTGCAGAGACATATCTTAAACCAACCCCGAACGCTCATCGCATGCTAGCCTTAGCATCCAGAGAAGATGATCATCTCCGAAAGATGCGTTCTGGGATCATTTAGCCCTGGGTAATAATTTGGAATTAGCCATCGAACAACTGCGGCGCGCCAAGGAAAAACGGTCGCGGCTGGGAGGCCCGGCTGAACCATCAGTAGTGGTCCGATACCATCGGTCACGCCTTGGAGGATATGATCATGCGCTATCGATTTTTCCTAGTGATTTTCAGCATTTTCCTATGGGCGCTGCCTGCGCTAGCGAGTAAACCGATTTCAGATGAATTCGCTATACCGCTGCAAGCGGCTTCCCAACGCCCCACGGCACGAAGTTCCAGCCGGGTACGCACGATTAAGGATGAACTCACCAGGGAACCAGCATTCCGGGCCAAAACAGCGCAAGCGGCAATCATCACCGCGATCAATCAAGACACTGCTGGTTGCTGGATGATTCGTTTTGGCAAAGGGTTCGGGTGGGTTACTGCGGGCAACGTCCGCTATCCCGCCTCTGAAAATCCAGTTGCACTGCATCGGTCCCAGCAGGAAGCCCGCCTCAAAGCCTTTACCGATGCCCGCACTCGACTGTCCAGATGTTTACAGACTCTGTCGCTGGAAGCCCGGCGGCGCGTTGCGGAACACCTGGAACAGGATGACGCTATCCGGCTGGCGCTGATCAATCTAGCGACTAACGATACGGAAAAATGGGAACAAGCGCTGCACATTCTGGCACGTGGTTTCGTCGCATATTCAGTTGAGGAAAATACAGCTAAACGCTCGATCCAGGTAAATCTGGTCACCACCCCAAAGACCGCTACCCAACTAACCCGCCCTGCTGCAAACGCCATTGAAGCAACTTCAATTCAAGAAGGTCTGCGGCAATTGCTCGCCGAAATCCAGGCCGGTCTGATTCCGCCTGCCGGCAACCGGTTGATCGTGGTTAATGCTTCCGGTGAACTGACACTGGTCGGTTATGCCATTAACCTCATCGGCATACACCCAGATCCGGCCGCTCAGGACAAGCTACACATTGACGCTGAGAAAATCGCCACGGCTCGCGCCACAGAAGCACTCATTGGCCTAGCCACCGGCGACGAGACACGATGGCAGAGCAGTCTGGATGAAATCAGCCAGGATGAGATTCGAGCTGCCACCCATGGCTATGACAACAATGAACCGAGTGCACGCCGTTTCACGCAAATTCGCGATTTAGTTATGGCCTCGGCCAAGGACGATCCAGGCCTGCAAACCCTGCGTGAAGGCAACCTGCCAGCATCGGCGGCCATTAAACGCTTCAGCGGGAATAACATAGTGTCTGTGGCAGTCGTTTATACACCAACGATCAAGAAACCCGCACCCCTGCCTCCACAGAAGGCTAAACCCGCGATTGAAGCAGCCGTTGATTCACCTTCGCTACCCGCTTCCGAGCAATCGCCAGGTCATTCGCCTGCTCCGCCCGTTCTTCCTGCCACTGAATCTTCCAGTCTCCCAGCAATACCTGCTGTCGCGCCGCTTTCACCGGCGGAAACCCGCTAACGTTGACAGTGCCGGCAAAAATAGGTCGACCGCTGCCCCAACCGGCAACGATCGATCGGTTCACCACAGACACGGCAAGGCAGCCGGTAGCGGTCATAGACGCACAACTGCTGTTGAAAGTAGCCGGGTTTACCTTCGCCGCCGACAAAATCACGCAATGTCGTGCCGCCTTGGCGAATCGCTTCACCCAAAATCTTGCGAATCGCTTGCACCAGCCTTTCGTATTCGGCCAGCGTGATTTGCCCAGCCGGACGCAAGGGACTGATTCTAGCGGCGAATAACGATTCGCTAGCGTAGATGTTACCAACCCCGACTACTATATGATTATTCATGATAAAGGGCTTCACCGCCAACACCCGGCCTTGCGCTCGCCGGTGCAGCCAAGCGCTGGAAAATCCTTCATCCAGTGGCTCTGGCCCGAGGGCTTGTAACAAGGGATGCCGGTCCGGCGGACCGGTGGTCCACAACAACGCGCCAAACCGGCGGCTGTCATTGAACCGCAGGCAATGATCATTGGCCAGCGTCAAATCGATATGATCATGCTTTTCATAAGGCGTGTCAGCCGCCAGGATACGCAAACGGCCGGTCATGCCCAAATGAAAGATTACAGTCCCAGCATCAGTGTGCAGCAACAGATATTTGGCGCGCCGTTCGACTCGTCGAAAGGTCTGTCCCGCCAGCACTGTTGCCAATTCCTCAGGTACCAGCCAACGCAACCGGGGTTGCCGCACCACGACGCGAACTATCTGTTGGCCGGTCACATGCGGCGCAATCCCTTGCCGGACGGTTTCGACCTCAGGCAGTTCAGGCATCATTCAACCTGCGAAGCAGGCGATTCAGCGTATTTAATCGGCGGCGCTAGAAAACTTGCCGCCGCACTGGTCAGCAGCCGATACAGGCGATTAGGACAGAGATGGACAATATCACCGGTTTGCAAATAACGCAGACCATCCATGGGCGCAGCCGCGCCGAAGCGGATTTCCTGTTCATTGAGCCGCAACCGCAATCGGGGTGGATCAAGAGATAACGCCTTCAAATCGAGTTGAGCCGCTGAATACTGGCGTGGACAATGCGCAGTCACTTCTTGCAGTAATTGGTTCAACAAAACCGGATTGGCCGGTCCACTACTGGGGGCTGTCATCCACCAGTGTCCATCCCGCCGAACAAACGCCAGTATTCCCTGATCCAAACGCAGGACCTCGATGTGTTCAATCTGAACCGGCGATACACCCAAGAAAGATGGAGCCATAGGTAGATGCTCCCCATCCGGTTCCAATAGCGCCGATGCTGCCAGTCCGCCTGCTAGAATCAGTAATCCCAAATTTACTCCCCAGCGTCGTGTCAGCGCATTCATTGTTAACGCCGCCGACGGCGAAACCAGATCAGCCAGCCGCTGGCCATCAATCCCGCCGGCAGGATCACTAGGAACAGCGCCGCCAGTAGCGCCAGTGCGCCTTCTGAAAGATACAGACGTGGATCAGGAGCAGTTCGAGATGGAAGGGTGATCAACACATCATCCAAAACCAACCAATTGAAAATATTCAACCCTAGTTCTAGGTTGGCGCCGTTACCCAAATAGGTGTTGGATAGAAAATCGCCATCGCCGATGATGACCACCCGCTGCCGGGTAGCATCCTCAGATTCTCCAGACGCAACCGGTTTGCCGGTAGGCAACCGGGATAGCGCCAACCCCACAGTCAGCGGGCCTGGCCGCTCGGCTGTATCGGGATCGAACTGGAGCCGGCCCTCCAGCGAACCGGTTTCGGCCCAACTGGAAGATTGGCTTTCCAGCAACACAGCCATTTGCCAGCCAGCCAACGGTTGAACATCCAAAGCGGCTGCCTGGGGCAGCAAGACAGGAGCACGCAAAGGCACAGTGATCGGGTGTGGGCCGTAATCGGCGATGGGAATGAACGCTGGATGACTGATACCAAGCCGGGGCGTATCGGCGTCCACCACAACACCGGGAAAGATAGTGACCCCCAGCAATACTGCCAACGCTTGTAGAGTAGTGATTTCCCCTGGCTCTAGCAACCAAAGCAAATTACCGCCCCGTTGCACATAGTTCAACACGGTCCGGATTTCGTCTGATGACAATGGCGTTTGCGGGCTAGCAATCACCAATCCATCAGCACCAGGGGGAATGTGCGGTTCTGCTATCAAATTGAGCAGACGTGTCTGAATACCGATTTTTGCCAATTCATGTCCAAATGCACCCAGATCATAATTGGCGATACCCTGCGGCTTACGTTCACCGTGACCGTCGAGAAACAGCATGAGCCGGTCGTGGCTACGGCTTAACCGCTGCAAAATCCGGGTCAGTGCCTGCTCACCCGGATGTTGCAGGGTTTCACGACGACCGGCGTACTCGACAGATAACGCACCGTCCTCGCTAATACCGAGTTCACGAACTTGATCCGGTAGCAAATCTGGATTGACCAAGGCCAATGTTATGTCAGGCTTGTAACGCCGATAGCGGTCAATTAACCGGCTGATACCCTCCCGGAATGGCGAATAATCGTGGACGTAGGCGGTTACACGGATCGGGCCATTCAGGCGTGTGAGCAACGCTTGACTGGCTTCAGATAAGGTATTACGGCTGCTAGCCGTCCAGTCGGCTCGCACCGGATAGCGAGCGCTCAGCCAGGCCAATAGGCCGATCACCAAACCGAACAGCAATAGAAACAGCAAATGCTGGAACCATAACCGCTGACGCAACGAGGAATCGAGGTGCATGAATTAACCTCGCAGGCGCAAATCGTCCAACCGGCGAATCGCCAAACTCAAAAACGCCAAGCTGAGCAACAAATAGTAAGCAAGATCAGTACTATCAAACAATCCCAGCAGGAAGGAATCGTAATGGCGCTGCAGCGACAAATAGCCCAACAGATCACTGCCCGCCCCCTGAGTAGCACTGGCCATATCGACCATCCACAGCGCGAGCAATAATCCCAGCGTCGCGACCGCTGCAACCGCCGGTTGAGTAGTAAGCGTGGATAGGTACATGCCTATTGCAATTGCCGCCCCTGCTAGCAGACTCAATCCTAATACCTCCGCTAGCAGCTTGCCTATATCAAGGGTGGCACCAACCGCCAGTGACAACGGCATTAGCGTGATCAAAGCGATTGCGCTCAGAAAAAAAGCCAAAATACCTAAATATTTGCCCAACACGATTGCAGGGATTGCCACCGGAGACGAGAGCAGCAGGTCAAGAGTACCTGTCCGGCGCTCCTGACTAAACAAGCGCATGGTTAACAGCGGGACTAGCAATAGCAATATCCAGGCGGCTACACGGAACAACGGCGCTGCCACCAGATCGGTTACACCAGGGGCATTGTCTAAATTAGCTAACTGCCCCTGCAAATCCCGAAAATCGTCCACTAACAGCAGAAATACCCAAGCTAGCAGTCCCTGAACTACTGCTAGCAGGGTCCAGGCTAGAGGCGACAGAAACAAGCTGCGCCATTCACGAACGGCAATGGTCAAAACTATCACTTAATATCCATTTTCAGGATCAATTCGACGAAAATCTGTTCCAGGCTGGCACATTCTGGAGTCAACTCTTGGAGTTCCCAGTCACTGGCCTGCTCGATCAATAATTTCGTGGGTGCGGCATCAGCCGCGTGATGGAGGCGAAAACAGCCATTACCTAACTCATCAACCTGATCAACACCCGGCAATTGCTCCAGGCGAGCCAGCGGTGGCGGTTTTTTCAAGCCGATCCGCAGGCAGATAGATTGCTGGCATTCCAGATCAGTCAGGGAACCAGCATACACGAGCTGTCCCGCGCGCATCATCTGCACATCTGTACAAAGCGCCTGGACTTCTGCCAGCAGATGCGAGGATAAAATCACGCCACGCTCCTGGCTCAATTCGCGAATCAGTTCACGGATTTCACGCGACTGGATTGGATCGAGACCAGCCGTGGGCTCATCCAGCACAATGACTGATGGATCGTGCAGCACGGCTTGGGCAATACCGACCCGCTGGTGGTAACCTTTGGATAGGTGACCGATCAGTCGGCGACTGACTTCAGTTAATCCACAACGTTGCTTGATACGTGCCACGGCATGATGACTGGCAGTCCGGCTTAACCCATGAAGGCGGGCACTGTAATATAGCTGCTCATCAACAGTCAGTTCGCAGTAAAGCGGCGGCTGCTCGGGCAAATAGCCCAAGCTTCGTTTAGCCTGCGCGGGCTGGTCCAACAGGTCAACACCACCGATCATGATGCGCCCAGCATCCGGTGCCAGCACACCGGCCAGCATACGTAGAGTTGTGGACTTTCCCGCACCGTTAGGGCCTAAAAACCCCAGAATCTGTCCGCGAAAAAGAACAAAACTCACTCCATCGACTACTCGAGTATCACCATAGCAACGAGCCAATCGTTCCACCTGCACGAGAATCTCATCGATCATGATCTTTTCAACGCGCATTGACCTGCTTGATGCACTATATAAAAATCCTTAATAATTCAAATCAGTCTACCTGTAGCTGATTAACCCATGGAAAAAAAATCAGAAACTCCCCTGCCTATTGAGCACGATCCTGCCGAAGGGCTAAATATTAATGAGAAAGAGGAACCTCTAATCCACGGGTTACATATAGTAATCCGCTTTTGTGTACGAATATTAGCGGTTTTGATAACCCTGGTAATCATGTGGAGCGTTGCTGATGTAGCATGGGTTCTTTCCCAGAGGATAATGATGCCTCCCGTGGGATTGCTAAATGTCAATGATATTCTAGCTCTGTTTGGCACTTTCATGGCCACACTGATCGCTATTGAAATTTTCCTCAATATCGTGCTCTATCTGCGTGACGATGTACTACACGTCAAGCTAGTTCTAGCTACAGCACTTATGGCGATTGCTCGAAAAGTGATCGTATTGGATTATAAAGTATTGGAACCGGAATATATTTGGGCAACCGCTGCGGTTATTTTTGCCTTGAGCATAGGTTACTGGCTAGTCGCGAAGAAAACCTAAATGATGAACCCGCCAAGCAGCGGGTTCATCATAACCAGATAACTAACATGCTCGCCCTTACTTAATCTTAGCTTCCTTGTAGGGGACATGTTTGCGAACTACTGGGTCGTACTTTTTCATTTCCAGTTTTTCTGGTGTAGTTCGCTTGTTCTTGGTAGTCGTGTAGAAATGACCGGTGCCTGCTGTGGATACCAGCTTAATTTTATCGCGCATAATCGATAATCCTCAGAACTTTTCAGCTTAGGTACGCAGTCCAGCCAGTACCGCATCGATTCCTTTTTTGTCGATGATACGCATACCGTGCGCTGATACACGCAACCTCACAAAGCGCTGTTCGCTTTCAACCCAGAAACGATGCTCATGCAAGTTAGGTAGAAACCGACGACGGGTCTTATTGTTAGCATGAGATACATTGTTTCCAGTGGTCGGGCCTTTACCCGTCACCTGACACACTCTAGACATTAGACTCTCCAACCGGCCTGACCGGATTTAGGCTATGCTGGGCTTATAGCAAATTTTTCGATTCATGACAACGAGATAAATGTTGTCGCATTATAAAAACCCCCCGATCTAACTTGAAGGGGGGGTTTTAGAAGAGGTGCCTGGCGATGACCTACTTTAGCATGAGTAACCTCACACGATCATCGGCGCGGCGCGGTTTCACGACCGAGTTCGGGATGGGGTCGGGTGGTTCCCGCGCGCTGAGGTCGCCAGGCAGAAAAAGGGGGAGTGCGCTATCAGGGAAGCAGCAAGGGATATCTATGAACCCAAGGCTTGGGTGTTAGCGGGTCAAGCCGCACGGTCGATTAGTACGGGTCGGCTGCACGCATTACTGCGCGTCCACCGCCACGCCTATCCACGTGGTGGTCTTCCACGAACCTTTAGGAGTCTCTAGGACTCGGGAGAACTCATCTTGGGGGAGGCTTCCCGCTTAGATGCTTTCAGCGGTTATCCCGTCCGGACGTAGCTACCCGGCGGTGCGTCTGGCGACACAACCGGTACACCAGTGGTCCGTCCATTCCGGTCCTCTCGTACTAGGAACAGCGCCCCGCAATTCTCCAACGCCCACGGCAGATAGGGACCGAACTGTCTCACGACGTTCTAAACCCAGCTCGCGTACCACTTTAAATGGCGA
>Ga0209607_1000996_pt1 | contig 23914 bp, 21 predicted proteins | sample AD_UKC117_MetaG_FD_184413 | JGI IMG/M metagenome (GOLD analysis project Ga0209607, IMG submission 184413) | Active sludge microbial communities of municipal wastewater-treating anaerobic digesters from Hong Kong - AD_UKC117_MetaG (SPAdes)... | ecosystem: Engineered > Bioreactor > Anaerobic >... | reverse complement strand
GATCTATACCCGTCAGTACGGGCAGAACTGACGGGTATAGATCGTGACCTTTGCCATCGGGCGCTCCTTGGAACCGTTACAGATATTATATGGTGACGTCGGTTTCCCGGACAACGCGCGCAAGCACCAGGACGTCGACATGCCGCGCCCCTGCCCGCTTCAGGGCACGGGTGCACGCCGACAGGGTCGTCCCGGTGGTCAGCACGTCGTCGACCAGCAGGACGCGTTTACCCTGTACAAGCCCGGCCCGGCGGCGGCCGACCTCGAAGGCGCCGGCCACATTGCGGCGGCGGGCGCGTGCCGAGAGACCGCCCTGGCTCGCGGCTGACGAGGGATCGGGGCGGCCAGAGGAAATCGGCGGCGCGGCGCAGAAAGGCCTTTGAACGGACCCGCTGCTGCTCCATATCGCGTGCCATGACGCCTTCCGGCTCCCCCGTTAAACCCCCGCCACGTGTCTTCGACCGTGATCGTGTTGCGCGCAACCGTGATCGTGCGGCCGGTTCGTATGACCATTATGCGTTCCTCAAGGAGCGTGTGTCGAGGGACCTCGCCGACCGCGTGCTCGACACGCCGCGACCCTTCGAGCGCGGCCTCGACCTCGGCTGCCATGACGGTCGGCTCGCGGCCCTCCTGGCCGGGACCGGCCGGGTCGGGGGGGTGGAGGCGAGCGATGCGTCGGCGGCCATGGTGGCCAGCGCACAGGCCGCAGGCCTCGACGCCTTCGTGCTGGACGAGGAAACGCCGGAGATCCCGGCCGGGCGCTACGACCTGATCGTATCGGCCCTGTCGCTGCACTGGGTGAACGACCTGCCCGGCACGCTGGTGCGCATCCGGCAGGCCCTGAAGCAGGACGGCCTGTTTCTCGGCGCGCTCTACGGCGCCGGCACGCTGGCGGAGCTGCGCGAGTGCCTGATGGAAGCCGAGACGGAGCTGACCGGAGGGGCCTCGCCCCGCCTGTCACCCCTGCCCGGCCTGAAAGACATGGCCGACCTGATGCAGCGGGCGGGCTTTGCCCTGCCTGTCGCCGACCGGGACACGGTCGTGGTGCGTTATCGTGAGCCGGCGCGGCTGCTGGCCGACCTCAAGGGGATGGGCGAGCGCAATGCGCTTGCCTCCGGCATGATCCGTCCCCTGCCGCGGCGCGTGTTGATGCGGGCGCTTGAACTCGCCCATGAACGGCACAGCGACCCGGACGGGCGTGTGCGGACGACGTTCGAAATTGTGCATGTATCGGGCTGGGCGCCCGCACCCGGCCAGCCGAAACCGCTGAAGCCGGGGTCTGCAAAGGCGAGCCTCGCCGACGCGGTACGCCGGCGGGACAACCGGAACGAACCCGGCGCGTCCTAGGCCGGGAAGCTGTCTGCGGCGTTGCTGAAGCTTGAACTGGCGCCTGTGCCGATGGCGGTCGCGCCGCCGACGACTGCAATCACCATGATTCCGGCAATCAGCGCGTATTCGATAGCCGTCGCCCCGCGGTCATCCGCGAGAAAACGAGCAAACTGTTTACGTGCGGCCTTCATGATCCCTCCGTCGCGCGTTTGCCCGACAACACCCCGAACAGTGGCAAATCTGCCGGTGGGGCCGGGTAATCAAACAAGTCCCCCGGAGAGACCCACGCGATGGATTGACCCTCGCGCGGACACACTTCGCCTGACCATGCCTGACACCGGTATAATGGCATCAGGAGGTGAAACTCCGCGTAAGTGTGACTGGCGAATGTGATCGGTTCGAGTTCCGATTCATTAACCGTGATCGAGAGTTCCTCGTGCAGTTCGCGGACAAGGGCCGCCTCGGGCGTCTCGCCGGGCTCGACCTTGCCGCCCGGGAATTCCCACAGGCCCGCGAGCTGCTTGCCCTCCGGCCGCTGTGCCAGGAGGATCTCGCCCTTGTCATTATAGAGTGCTGCGGCGACGACCAGGACGAGCCGGCGGGTCATGTCCGGTAGGCGCCGTTGATGTCGATGTAGCCGTGCGTGAGGTCGCAGGTCCAAACCGTGGCCGACTGGTCTCCGGCGGCGACATCGACCCGGATCGTCAGTTCCGGTTTCGCGAACACGGCACTCGCGGCCTCTTCGCTATAGTCCGGCATACGGGCCCCGTCCCGTGCGACCTGGACATCGTCGAACCAGATGGCGAGTTCTTCCAGGCAGATCGGCTCCAGCGACTTGCCGACTGCCATGACGATCCGGCCCCAGTTCGCATCGCCCGCCGCGATGGCGGTCTTGATCAGGGGCGAATTGGCGATCTCGCAGGCGATGATCTTTGCCGAGAGATACGAGGCGGCATTGTCGACCTGGACGGTGACGAATTTCTGCGCCCCTTCCCCGTCCTTCACGACAAGCTGTGCAAGTTCGAGGCAGACCGAGTGCAGCGCCATGGCGAAAGCGTCGAGGCGGGGATCGTCCCGCGACGTGATCGGTGCCATGCCGGACTTGCCGGTGGCAAAGACCATCAGCGTGTCGGACGTGGACGTATCGCCATCGACGGTGATCGAGTTGAAGGTCTCGTCCGTGATCTCTTCGAGAAGGTCCTGAAGCACATCATGGGCGATGGCCGCGTCGGTGAAGACATAGGCGAGCATTGTGGCCATGTTCGGCGCGATCATGCCCGAGCCCTTCACGATGCCGGCGAAGTTCACGGTGTGGCCGTCGAGATCCAGGGACGTACCGGCGCCCTTGGCGAACGTGTCCGTGGTCATGAACGCGCGGCAGGCCTTCTCCCAGTCGGGGGCGCCGAGGCTGGCGGCGAGGTCCGGCACGATGGCGCCGACGAAGTTCGGATCAGCCAGCGGCTCGCCGATGACGCCGGTTGCGGCAAGGAAGCATTGCGCCTTCGGCACGCCGAGTGCCTCGGTCATGGCCTTCAGCGTCGCCTCGTTCTTCAGCTTGCCCTTCGGCCCGGTGAAGGCGTTGGAATTGCCCGAATTGGCGACCAGCGCCCGCGCGATGCCACCGCCGGTCTGAAGCGCCTCGCGGCACCAGAGGACGTCGGCCGAGGCCGTGCGCGAGACCGTGTAGACACCCGCACAGGTTGTGCCTTCGTCGAACGCGAAGAGGAACACATCATCGCGCGTCACGCCGCGCCGCGCATAGAAGCCGCGCGAACCGGTTGCGGCGCGCACGCCCTTCACGTCCGGCAGGCTCGGAAAGGGCACGGCGAATGGCGAGGGCGTCAGGTTCAAAGCTCGGTTCCTTCAGGCGCAGGGGGCGTTTTCTCTTCATCCGGCGCCGCTCCGGGCCCGGTGTCGGGAAGCCTGTAAGGCGTTGCGGCCCCGGCGTCGAGACCCGGCTCTCCCTGCTGGATCTGCGCTTCGGCGCGCAGGCGGCGGAGGATCTTGGAGATCTGTTCGAGCGTCAGGAAGGTGACGATGTCGGGCCGCATTTCCTCGCGCGTCTTGGGCGGGCGCGAGCGGCGGTCCTTAACTTTCAGGATGTGCCAGCCGTCGGCCGACTCGAAGGGCGGGGCAACCTCACCCGTGCCGGTATTGGCGATCACGAGCGGGAACGGGGCCGGCTCGTCATTGGGCGAGACATAGCCGAGATCGCCGCCCTCCATCCGTGTGGCGCTGTCCTTCGAATGGCCGATGACAAGGCTCTCGAAACTCTCGCCGTTCTGGATCCGGTCGAACAGGGCCTGGGCCTCGTCCTGCGTCGGCACGAGGATATGGGCGATGCGGACCTCGTCATCGTCCTGCTGCAGGGTCACCTGCTCCTGATACATGGCTTCGATCTGGGCCTCGGTGACATCTTCGGAAACGAGGTTCTCGACAAGAAGATTGCCGAGGATGCGCTCCTCCGCCATCTGCAGGCGTCGCTTGGCGGCCGGGTCCTTGTCGAGGTGGCGGCGAAGGGCTTCCTGCGCCATCAACTTCTGGTCGACCAGCTGGCTCAGCACGGTTTCATAGTCCGGATCGCCCGCAGCGATCTTCTGGCCGGCCGGGACGAGCCCCCTGGCGACGGCCTCGAGTTCGACGTCGCTGACATAAATCTTCTCGCCGTTGACGAGGGCGGCGGTTGCCCCTTCGACCTGCACCGGCACCTCTTCTTCCTTCGGTGCACTGCAGGCTGTCGCAGCCAGAACGGCGAGGCTGGCAAAAATGAGACGCGGCGAGCCGCGCAAGGCCTTCAGATTCAACACAGTAATCACTCCAGCTGTCTGATGGCGCCGCATTGACACCCCTTTGCGGCGTTCTTAAGTCTCACCCGCACACTGGTCGAGAGGGTTCGGCCGGTGTTAATCGGTGGGAGAACCCGCGAGCATCCTGTACGGTCACGCGGCCAGGATTTCTTTTTCTTCGCCCCGGACCTGATTGGTACAGTCTGATATGTTTTCCGTTGCCCGCAAGATTTTCGGTTCCGTCAACGACCGCAAGCTGAAACCCCTGCGCGCCCGCGTCAATCGCATCAATGCCCTCGAACCCATGATGGAAGCGCTCTCCGACAGCGCGCTCAAGGGCAAGACGGCCGAATTTCGCAAACGCCTCGCAGACGGCGCCACGCTCGATTCGCTCCTCGAAGAAGCCTTCGCCGTGACCCGCGAAGCCGCCCGGCGGGCCCTCGGCATGCGCCACTTCGATGTGCAGCTGATGGGCGGCATGATCCTGCATTCCGGCGCCATCGCCGAGATGCGTACCGGTGAGGGCAAGACGCTGGTGGCGACGCTGGCCGCCTACCTGAACGCTCTCGAAGGCAAGGGCGTGCACGTGGTGACCGTGAACGACTACCTCGCCCGCCGTGACGCCGAATGGATGGGCCAGATCTATGGCTTCCTCGGCATGACAACCGGCGTGATCGTCCATGGCGTGACCGACGAGCAGCGCAAGCAGGCCTATGCCGCCGACATCACCTACGGCACCAACAACGAATTCGGCTTCGACTACCTGCGCGACAACATGAAGTACGCGCTGGAGCAGATGGCCCAGCGCGGTCACCACTTCGCCATCGTCGACGAGGTCGACTCGATCCTGATCGACGAAGCGCGCACGCCGCTGATCATTTCCGGCCCGACCGACGACCGCTCCGACCTCTACATCAAGATCGACGCGATGATCCCGCGCCTCGAGGACACGGATTTCGAGCTCGACGAGAAGCAGCGTTCGGTCACCTATACCGAACCGGGCATGGAGAAGATCGAGGCCTGGCTCGCCGAGGGCGGCATGCTCGAAGGCTCGCTCTGGGAACCGTCGAACATCACGCTGGTCCACCACGCCAACCAGGCCCTGCGCGCGCACAAGCTCTACACCCGCGACAAGGACTATATCGTCAAGGACAGCCAGGTGATGCTCATCGACGAGTTCACCGGCCGGATGATGGAAGGCCGCCGCCTCTCCGAGGGCCTGCACCAAGCCATCGAGGCGAAGGAAAGGGTCGACATCAAGCCCGAGAACCAGACGCTCGCCTCTATCACCTTCCAGAACTATTTCCGCCTCTACAAGAAGCTCGCCGGCATGACCGGTACGGCGCTGACCGAGGCCGACGAATTCGCCGACATCTACAAGCTTGAAGTGGTCGATCTGCCGACCAATCGCCCGATCCAGCGGATCGACGAGGACGATGTCGTCTACCGCACCGCGAAAGCGAAATATGCCGAGATCGTCAAGGAAGTGCGCGAGTGCCACGCCAAGGGCCAGCCCATCCTGCTCGGCACCGCCTCGATCGAAAAATCGGAAATCCTCGACAACCTGCTGACCGCCGCGAAGATCCCGCACAAGGTCCTAAACGCGCGCCACCACGAGCAGGAAGCCCATATCGTTGCCGAAGCTGGCGTGCCCGGCGCCGTGACGGTCGCCACCAACATGGCCGGCCGCGGCACCGACATCCAGCTCGGCGGCAACTTCGATATGCGCCTCGAGCAGGAGAAAGCGAAGAAGGAAGCCGAGCTCGGCCGCGAGTTGACAGAGGGTGAAACCTCGCTCATGGCCTCGCAGATCAAGGCCGACATCGAAGTGAAAAAGAAGCGCGCGCTGGATGCGGGCGGCCTCTACGTTCTGGGTACGGAGCGTCACGAAAGCCGCCGCATCGACAACCAGCTGCGCGGCCGGACGGGCCGTCAGGGCGACCCCGGCAAGTCGAAATTCTACATCTCCATCGAAGACGACCTGATGCGCATCTTCGCGGCCGAGCGCATGGACGCCGTAATGCGCCGCCTCGGCATCAAGGAAGACGAGGGCATCACCCATCCCTGGATGAACAAGGCGATGGAGACCTCGCAGCGCAAGATCGAACAGCGCAACTTCGAGATCCGCAAAAACGTCCTCAAGTATGACGACGTGATCAACGACCAGCGCAAGGCCATCTTCGAGCAGCGCATGGACTTCATGCGCGCCGCCGATGTGTCGGACGTGATCGCCGATATGCGCGAACACGTGATCGAGGCGCTCGTGACCCGCACGATGCCGGAAAAGGCGTATGCGGAGCAATGGGACATCGCAGGCCTGCGCGAAACCCTGCGCATGGACTTCGCGATCGACCTGCCGGTCGACCAGTGGGCCGCCGAGGAAGGCGTCGCCAACAAGGAAATCGCCCAGCGCATCCGCGAAGCCGTCGGCAAGGTCTACGAGATGATTACCGCCTCGGTCGGCCCGGATCAGATGCACCGGATCGAGAAACAGGTCCTGCTGCAGGTCCTGGACCTGCGCTGGCGCGAGCACCTGCAGATGATCGACCAGCTGCGCTCGGTCATCCACCTGCGCTCGTACGGCCAGCGCGACCCGCTGAACGAGTTCAAGACCGAAGCCTTCAACCTGTTCCACGGCCTGCTGGAAGAACTGCGCGCGACGGTGACCCGTTCGCTGATGCATATCCGCGTCCAGCCGCCGGCCCAGCAGGGCCAGCCGCAACAGGCGCCGCGCCCGGTCCAGATGCCGCCGCAGCAGCGCCCGGCCCCCGCACCGATTCCGGCCCCGGCTGCACCGCAAATGCACGAGACCCATCTCGATCCCGATACGGGCGTCAACGAGATGGACCCGGACGATGCGACCCCGCCGCCCGGCCCGGCCCTGCACCAGGCCGAGGACGACTGGTCGAACACGCCGCGCAACTCGCCCTGCCCCTGCGGCTCGGGCAAGAAATACAAGCACTGCCACGGCGCCCTGAGCCACCAGGGGGCCTGACGCCTGATGCCCCGGCTGGTCATGATGTCTGGCCTGCCGGGTTCCGGAAAATCCACACTCAGCCGAATGCTTGCGGAACGGACCGGCGCCAGACTGCTGCGCATCGACATTTTCGAACAGGACCTGCGCTACCAGCTTGGCCCTGAATTCAATGTCGGCACACTCGGATATCAACATGGCTACAAGCTTGCGGCGAGGCACATGCGCGATGGCTACAACGTCATCGCCGACGCAGTGAATGCTGTTGAACCCGCAAGACAGGGCTGGAGAGATGCTGCCGCCAATGCCGGCGCCGACCTCGTCGAAATTGAAATTCTCTGTTCGGATGCTGAAGAGGTCCGGTCCCGGCTCCTAACCCGGGATACAGGCATTCCGGGTCTCCCACCGGTCACGCCTGCCGCAGTTGCCGCACGCGGATGGGAACAAAGCACTGGAAATCCGGGCCGTCTGGATACCGCCGGGCGAAGCGCTGAAGCCTGCCTTGAAGATCTCGTGCGGCTGACGTCTCCCGCCTGATCTCCCTGCGCAACAAGTGCCCCCGCTTGACTTCCCGCCCAAGTCGGGGGAACGCCAGCGTATGACGGCGTTTTCCCTCCCCCGCGTGCGCGGCAAGATCCTCGAGAATGCGCCGCTGGCGCCCTATACCTGGTTCCGGGTGGGCGGGCCGGCGGACGCCCTGTTCCTGCCAGCCGATGAAGACGATCTCGGCGATTTCCTGACGGCGCTCGACCCAGCCGTGCCGGTGACCGCGCTGGGTGTCGGGTCCAACGTGATCGTCCGCGACGGCGGGGTCGAAGGCGTCGTGGTTCGCCTGATGGGCAAGTACTGGGGCGAGGTCGGTGCGCTCGACGGCCGGAAGCTCTCGGCCCGGTCCGGCGCGCTGGACCTCGCCGTGGCAAAGGCTGCGGCGGCGAACGGGGTCCGCGGACTTGAATTCCTGTCCGGTATTCCGGGCTCGGTCGGCGGCGCAACGCGGACGAATGCCGGCTGCTACGGCCGCGAACTGCGCGATGTGCTGGTCGAACTGCACGGTTTCCGGCGCGACGGAACGCCGGTTTCCTATCGCGCGCCGGGCCGGCCTGGTATCCTGCTGGAAGCGCATTTCTCCTACCGCCACACCGACCTGCCGGATGACCTGATCGTCACGCGTCTCGTCCTTGAAGGCACGGATACGGACGAACCGGCGAAGATCCTCGGCGACATCGAAGCGCTGCAGGCCCGCCGGGCAGAGACCCAGCCGATCAGGGAGAAGACCTCCGGCTCGACCTTCGCCAATCCCGATCCGCCCGGCACACCGGACCAGCGATCGGCCTGGAAACTGATCGACGCGGCGGGCTGCCGCGGCCTGAAAGTGGGCGGCGCACAGGTCTCGCCCATGCACTGCAACTTCCTGATCAATACAGGCGATGCGACCGCAGCCGACCTTGAAGCCCTCGGCGAGCTTGTCCGCGCGCGCGTGCTGGACACGCAGGGCGTCCAGCTGCGCTGGGAAGTACGCCGGATCGGGCGGCTTGCCAGCGAGGCGCGCTAGAAGGTTCCCTTCAGTTCGAATACGGCAATCGGGCCGAACCGGCGGGTACGGTCCTCGATCCGGGCGACCTGGGCAAGCCGGTTCGGCTCGTATATCTCGCGCCGGAAGGCATCTGCCTGGTTCAGCAGGTTGCCGACCGCCAGCGTCGCCGTCATACCGTACACGTCCTTGTTCTCGACGAACATGTAGGAATAGCCGGGCGGACGGGAATCGCGGCCATGCTCGCCGAGCTGCCAGTAGTCAAAAGGCCCGTTGCGTTCATAGAGGCCGCCCCAGGCCCAGTCCGTTCCCGGAACATCCTGTCGGAATTCGAGATTGTAGTAGAAGGTCTGCGTGTCGTTGATCCGCCGTGTCTCTCCGGTCAGCGGATCTGTCACTTCGGAATGGTTGACCTCGACATAGGACTGGAGCTCCGCGCCGGGAATGCCGAGCCTGGCCAGTTTCAGCGTGCCATCGAACGTGACGCCGGCCTCCCAGGCTGAATCGAGATTGCCCGGCCCGTCGCCATTACCGATCGGAACGCGGTCCACGATGTCCTCGATGTCGGAATAATAGACCTTCATCGTTGCAGCGCCCCAGGATCGGAAGTCCTTCTCGCCCTGCAGGCTGAGCGTCCAGGCCTGGCGCGGCACGATCTCGGCATTGCCGGCATTGCCGTTCTCGGCATTGAGGTTCACGGACGAGATGAAATCGAAGAAGTCGAGCTGGCCGACTTCACGTTCGAGACGGCTCGTCAGCTTCAGCGTCGGATCGGTCTGCCAGGAAAGGCTCGCGAAGCCTTTCGGCCGCGTGAACTCGCGCACGTTCACATGGTCGCCGGACTGGGACAGTTCGGAATATTCCGCAGCAAGGGAGACCTGAAGGCGCAGTTTCGGCGTGAGCGCCCGGCCATGCGTGACGGCGGCTTCCCAGCGCGTCTCCTCGACACGGGAATTCGCCCCGTCGAGCGGCACCACGACAAGCGGACCGCCATTCTCGGCGAGGCTGAGCGCCGCTTCGGCGTCGAGGAAGTTGAAGGCATTCTCCAGCGAGACCTGCCAGTCGTGTCCCTGCCCGGCCGACAGGGCGTATTCGCCGCGGGCAATATATTCGCCCTCGTCGACCGTCTGCAGGAAGCGGGACTGGACGCCCATCGTGCCGTCGAGCGTGCCGGCGGTGAAATTGCTCGTGGTCGGACTGTGTTCGCGCCGGATAAGTCCGATCGCCTTCAGGCGGCCCGGCCCGAGGCCGAATTCATAGTCGCCGCCGAATTCGGCATTCCATTCGTCCTCGCCGCCGAGGTAGAGGCGCCGGCCTTCCGGCCCGCCGGCAACATAAGTCTTTGAGGCTTCCTTCTCGTCGGACTGGTAGATGCCCACCCGGCCATTGAGGTTTGCCACGACCCCGCTCGGCGGCTTCCAGGCCACCGATCCGGACACGGACGCATTGTCGGCGATCCGCTTGTAATTCTCGTCGCGGCGCTCGATCACGAGGCCGCTGCCATCGGTGATCGTCTCCCAGCCCGAATTGGCGCCGCGTTCCGGCAAGCTGCTCGCCTCAAGGCTCCAGCCCAGAGCTTCGCGCCCGCCGGACAGGGTAAGTGCGCCTTCATGGAAGTAAGGCGTCAGGTTCTCCCGCACGCGGGACTTCCAGCGCCAGGTGCCGGACATGCCGCCCTCACCGTCGGTGATGACGTTCGCCACCTGGCCGCCGAGACCGGGAATGTCGAGCGCCGCGCCATCGACCAGGTCGATCCGGGTGACTTTGGCGGCGGAGATCCGGCCGAGCGCCGCCTCCGCACCGTTCGCCTTGCCGGACACGCGCTGGCCGTTGATCAGGACATTGCCGTTCGCCTGGCCGAAGCCGCGCGAGCCGTCATCGTCGCCCTGGATGGAGAAGCCCGGAATGCGGACAACCATGTCGAACGCGGTACGCGGATTGTACTGGGCGAAGTCGGCTGGCGTATAGCTCGTCCGCGAAGATACCGGAGATCCGGCGTCGGGTTCGGCAAAGGCCGGTGCCGCAATCAGGAATGCGGCGGCCAGCACGGCGAATCCAGGCAATAGGGTACGGCTCACAGCCACGGGCGCCTCCTCCAAGCTCCGTCTGCGTAGAGGAACCGGCGCCCCCGCCAGCCACTCAACTTTTTCGATATTCGATATTGACTACTGATGTAGTCAGGCGGGCGCAAGAGGCCCCCGGCATGACTTTTTCGTAATCCGCACGCCAGTTGCCGCCCCGGCGCCTCGCTTAAGCCCCTATTCACCCGCAGAAAGCAGAAACTAACGGGTAACAGGCGATTCCCGCTGAGGATTCGCCAGAGCAGGAAAGACAGGCAGATGAAGCGCGTCGCAGTCATTTATGGCGGCTGGTCCTCCGAACGTGAGGTCTCTCTCTCGTCGGGAAAGCAGATGCTGCGCGCGGCCAAGGCCGCTGGCTATGACGCGATCGGCATCGATGCGGGGCGCGACCTTGCCGCCCAGCTCGCCGAGGTGAAGCCGGACGCCGTGCTGAACGGCCTGCACGGCCCCTGGGGCGAGGATGGCTGCGTGCAGGGCCTCCTCGAGATCATGGGCCTGCCCTACTCCCATTCCGGTGTGCTCGCCTCGGCGCTTGCCATGGACAAGCTGAAATCCAAGGCCGTCTACAGATCTGCCGGGCTTCCGGTGGCCGAGGACAAACAGGTCACTCGTGAAGAGGCCGCCGCGAACCATCCGCTGAAGCCGCCCTACGTGGTCAAACCGGTCAATGAAGGCTCCAGTTTCGGCGTCCTCATCGTGCGCGAAGGCGCCAATGGCCCGCCGCGCGAGCTGCAGCCGGAACATTGGCGTTATGGCGACTATCTCATGGCCGAGGAATTCATTCCCGGCCGGGAGCTGACCGTCGCTGTGCTGGGCGACCGCGCTCTGGCTGTCACGGAGATCACGACCTTAAGGGACTATTACGATTTCGATGCAAAATATTCGGCTGGTGGATCGCAACATGTGATCCCGGCCGACCTGCCTGAGCATATCACGGCCAAGGCGATGGATTTCGCCCTGCGTGCGCATCAGGCCCTCGGTTGCCGGGGCGCGACGCGATCCGATTTTCGCTACGACGACAAGAGAGACCGGCTCGTGATCCTGGAAACAAATACCCAGCCTGGCATGACGCCCACCTCGCTTGTCCCCGAACAGGCCGCCTTCGTTGGCATGAGCTTCGAAGACCTGGTCGCCTGGATGATCGAGGATGCTTCATGCCGAAGATAACCCGTAACGAAACCGTTCCGAAGCGCCGGCGCGAACCGGTCACCTTCGTCGACGAGGTGACGGGCGAGGAAGTGCGCGTTTCGTCCGTCCTGTTCGGCCTGGTCATGCTGATCGCCATCGTCGTGGCGCTGGCCGCCTGGATGGGCGGATCCATGTCGCAGATCGAGAACCGCTTCGCTGGTTTCATGGACGACAGCGCCCGCATGGCCGGCGTCGCCGTGAACGAGGTGGCCGTGCTCGGCCTCGAGCAGGATCCGGCCCTGCAGCAGGAAGTCCGCGACGCCGCCATGATCGAGCCCGGCGAGAACATGTTCCGCGCCGATCCCTACATCATCCGCCGCCGCGTCGAGAGCACCCACAAGGTGCTGAACGTGCGCGTGCACCGTCTCTGGCCGGACCAGGTCGTGATCATCGCCGACGCCGCCGAGCCGGTGGCGCTCTGGCATGACGGCACGGAGTGGACCGTGGTCGACGGCCTCGGCCGCGTCATCCCGGACGAACATGCCGACGATCATCCGGACCTTGTCCGCATTGCCGGCCATGGCGCACCGGAAGCTGCCCCTGCCCTCGTCAAGGCGCTCGCCGATGCGCCGGTCGTCACCGGCGACCTCGCCATCGCGACCCGGATCAACGACCGCCGCTGGGACATGCGCCTGATTTCCGGCGCCACCGTCCGCCTGCCGGAAGACGTCCAGCTGGCAAGCGCGCTCGACCGCCTGACCGAACTGCAGGTGCGGACCGCCCTGATGCAGCGCCCGCTCAAGAAGATCGACCTGCGCAATGCCGGCCGCGTCTATCTCGACCCCGTCAACGTGCCGGACTTCAAGGCCCGTGAAGAGGCGGCGCGCTCGTAATGCCCAATGTCCAATCCCGCCGCGCCCCCCGTATGGGCCGTTCCCAAACCGGCACCGTGGCGGCGCTGGACATCGGCTGTTCCAAGATCACCTGCCTGATCGGCCGCAATGACGGGTCCGGCCCGCGCAGCTTCCGCATCCTCGGCGCCGGGCGCCAGCAGTCGCGCGGCTTCACCGGCGGCACGATCACCGACATGGAAGGTCTCGAGCGTTCGATCCGCCTTGCTGTGGAAGACGCCGAGCGCGAGGCCGGCGAACAGATCACCAGCGTGATGCTCGGCATCACCGGCCAGAAACTCGCCTCGACGCTCGTCACCGCGCAGATAGAGATCGGCGCGCGCGAGATCACCCAGAAAGACGTGCGCCGCATCCAGGCGCAGGCCCTCGCCAAGGTGCCGGCCAAGGGCGAAGACATCCTCGCGGCGTGGCCGGTCGCCTACCGGGTCGACGACCAGGAAGGCGTGCGCGAACCGCAGGGCATGTACGCTGCCGACCTCGGCATCCTGCTCTCGGTCGTGACGGCGCCAAAATCCATCGTGAAGAACCTGGTGGAATGCGTCGGCCGGGCGCATCTCGGCGTGACCGCCCTTATACCCTCCTCCATCGCAAGCGGGGCCGGTACGCTGATCGACGACGAGATCGAAAACGGTGCCATCTGTATCGACATGGGGGCGGGCGTGACCGCCGTGTCGGTCTACCTGAACGGCTCGCCGGCCTGGCTGGGCCTCGTGCCCGCCGGCGGCGCGCACGTGACCGCCGACCTCGCGCAGGGCCTCGGCACGACTTTCGCTGCCGCCGAGCGCCTGAAGAGCGTCTACGGCACCGCCAATCTCGAAGGCCCCGGCCTTGCCGAACGGATCGAGGTGCCGCGCCTCGGCGATGACGGCCGGCTGCAGACGACGCGCATGGAGCGCGGCCAGCTCGCCGAGATCATCGCCCCACGGATCGAGGAAACCTTCGAACTGGTCCAGAAAACCCTGGAATCGAGTGGTGTACGGAAAGTACTCCCTCGCCGCGTGGTGCTCACGGGCGGGGCGTCGCAGCTGCCCGGCGTGCGCGATGTCGCCACGCGCATCCTGCAGGCGCCAGTACGGCTGGGCCGTCCGACCATCGCTGAATTTCTTGGCGAAACACTGGCAACACCTGCTTTCTCGACCGCGTCGGGTCTGTTACTGTACTCCGAGTTGGGGTTTGCTGATGCAGCGAGGGCTGCTGCTGCATCGCGCAAGGACGGACCAGAGTCGAGAAGCGGCATGGTGAACAAGGTGTTCCATTGGCTCGAAGAAAATTTCTGAGCCTGTTTCACCCCACTTAACTGCTTCTTAGCCGCATCACGCCATGGTGACCCACGGCAGGGGTCCGCGACGAGTAGAGTGAAGTGAGGGATGCGATGAATTATGAACTGAAGCCCAGGATCCTGGTCTTTGGCGTTGGCGGTGCCGGTGGCAACGCTGTCGACAACATGATCGAGGCGAACCTCCAGGGCGTCGAGTTCATCGCGGCCAATACCGATGCGCAGGCCCTCTCGCGCTCGAAAGCCGACACGCGCATCCAGCTTGGCCCCGTCACGACCTCCGGCCTTGGCGCCGGCGCCCGCCCGGAAGTGGGCGAGAAGGCCGCCGAAGAATCCATGGACGAGATCAAGTCGCACCTCGAAGGCGCGCACATGGTGTTCATCGCCGCCGGCATGGGCGGCGGCACCGGCACGGGCGCTGCGCCGGTCATCGCGCGCGCCGCGCAGGAAATGGGCATCCTCACCGTCGCCGTCGTCACCAAGCCGTTCGGCTTCGAGGGCAACCGCCGCATGAACGTCGCAGAGAGCGGCCTCGAGTCCATCCGCGACCGCGTCGACACGATGATCGTCGTGCCGAACCAGAACCTTTTCCGCATCGCCAACGACCGCACGACCTTCTCGGAAGCCTTCCGCATGGCCGATGACGTGCTCTATTCCGGCGTGCGCGGCATCACCGACCTGATGGTCATGCCGGGCCTGATCAACCTCGACTTCGCCGACGTCAGCTCGATCATGCGCGGCATGGGCACGGCCATGATGGGCATGGGCGAGGCCACCGGCGAGAACCGCGCGCTGGAAGCCGCCCGCCAGGCCATCGACAACCCGCTGCTGGACGATATCTCGATGAAGGGCGCCAAGGGCGTGCTCATCAACATCACCGGCGGCTATGACATGACCCTGTTCGAGCTGGACGAGGCCGCCAACGAAGTCCGCCGCGAAGTGGACCCGGAAGCGAACATCATCCTCGGCTCGGCCTTCGACACCGAACTGGAAGGCCGCATCCGTGTCTCCGTGATCGCCGCCGGCGTCGAGGCAGGCTTCGCCGCCCGCCCGGCACAGCAGCCCGCCGCGCAGACCAGTGTCCGCCAGCCGATCGCCCAACCGGTGACCGAGCCGGAGCCCGAACTGGAAGCCGAAGCCGAATTCGACGCGGGCACCTATGCCGAGCCGGAAGACGAAGACACCTTCCTGCCGGCCGCCCATGACGACGACCGCCCGACCATCATCACCCACCGCTCTACTCCGGCAGCCGCCAGCGCGCGCGAAAACCCCTATGAAGGCGAAGAAGGAGACGAAGAAGTGACCGCAGATTCCGTGTTCTCCGCCCGCCGCGACGCCCCCGTCGCCGACAAGCCGAAATCCGAGCAGGGCGGATCCGGCTTTGCCAACCTGTTCGGCTGGCGCCGTGGCGCCCAGGGCGAAAACGACGACACCCCGGCCGAAGCCACCCCGGCGCCGATCGTCTCCTCGCCCGACGACCATCCCGCACCCGCTCCGTTCGACGATGCGGACCTCGAAATTCCGGCCTTCCTGCGCCGTTCTGCCAATCATTGATCCCGGCTGTTCCGGGAGCGTGAAATAACAGTCAGGCGGGGTTAATCCGTTACAATTAAAACCTAGTCTAATCAGGGCCGTATCGCAGGATACGGCCCGTCTTGTAACACGCGGAAACAAGCCGTGTTTTGCGTGTGCGAAGGCCTGCCCCCACAAGGAATGCAGGTTTCCTGGGGTAATTGTGAGTAGAATTGGCATGGAAATGCAGCAGACCATCGAGCGGCCCGCCATGTGCGCCGGTATCGGCGTCCACAGCGGTGAGAAAGCCCGCCTCGTCCTGAAGCCGGCCCCGGCCGGTACGGGCATCGTGTTCCGCCGCACCGATCTCGGCGTGCGCAATGCCGAAATCCTCGCCCATGCCGACAATGTCTCCGACACCCAGCTCGGCACCACGATCTCGAACGAGGACGGCATGTCCGTCGCAGTGGTCGAGCATCTGATGGCCGCCATTTGCGGCGTCGGCATCGACAACCTGATCGTCGAGATCGACGGGCCGGAAGTGCCGATCATGGACGGCTCCAGCGCGGTTTATTGCGAGCTGCTGATGCAGGCCGGCCTGAAGACGCAGGGCACACCCCGCCGCCGGATCCGCATTCTCGAAACCGTGGAGATCGTCGACGGGCCGAAGCGCGCGACGCTCTCGCCCTCGCCCGACACGCAGCTCACCCTGCGCGCCCGTATCGAATACGACAACAATGTCATCGGCGTGCAGCAGATGGCCATGCGCCTTGCGCCGGGCATGTTCGCCCGCAACCTCGCCTTTGCCCGCACCTATGGCTTTGCCCGCGACGTCGAAATGCTGCGCAGCATGGGGCTGGCGCGCGGCGGCTCGCTCGACAATGCCGTGGTCATCGATGACGACGAAGCGATCATGAACCCCGAAGGCCTGCGCATCGAGGATGAATTCGTGCGTCACAAGATGCTCGATGCGGTGGGTGATCTCATGCTGGCTGGTGCCCCCATCGCCGGAGCCTATGACGCCGTGCAGCCGGGCCATGCGCTGAACAACAAGCTGGTGCGCAAGCTGCTCGCGACGCCGGAGGCCTGGTGCTGGGAAACCGACGAGGACATGGCCGAGGCCATGGAATCCATCCGCGCCGGCGCGGCCCTCTAGGCCCGCTTCCTGACATCTCCGTAATGCAGGCCCCGATACGGGCCCTGCCCTGTGAAAGTTCCTTGGAAAACCGGGCGGGTTCGCGCTAATCAAGGGCGACAAGAACAGCAGAAAGCGCGCCGGAGCCCATGAAGCCTGCCAAGCCCCTCGCCCTCGCCCTGATTGCAGTCACCGTCAGCCTGACGGCCTGCCAGAGCCGGGAAAAGCGCCAGAACGAACTCGCCTATGTCGAGCGTCCTGTGGAGCAGCTCTACAATCTGGCCGGCCAGCAGCTCGACAAGCACGACTATGAACAGGCCATCCTCCTGTTCAACGAAGTCGAGCGCCAGCACCCCTATTCCGAGTGGGCCCGCAAGGCCATGGTGATGACGGCCTATGCCCATTACCAGCGCCACGATTATGACGAGGCCATCTCGGCCGCGCAGCGCTACATCTCGCTGCACCCGGGCGGCTCCGAGGCGGCCTACGCCTACTACCTCATCGCCATCAGCCAGTTCGAGCAGATCGTCGATGTCGGCCGCGACCAGGGCATGACCGAGCAGGCCCGCACCGCGCTGCAGGACGTGCTGCGCCGCTTCCCGGACAGCGAATATGCGCGCGACGCCGAACTGAAACTCGACATGGTCAACGACCAGCTCGCCGGCAAGGAAATGGAAGTCGGCCGCTGGTACCTGCGCTCGAACCAGACGCTGGCCGCGATCAACCGTTTCCGCTCTGTCGTGAAGAATTATGACCGCACCTCGCATGCCGAGGAAGCGCTCTACCGCCTGGTCGAGGCCTACATGACGCTCGGCATGCGCCCGCAGGCGACCGAGGCCGCGGCAACGCTCGGCTACAACTATCCGGACTCGGACTGGTACAAGATGGCCTACCAGCTGATGACGTCAGAAGGCATCATCCTGGAAACGTCGGCACCGAAACGGACCCTGCTGCAGAAGCTGATCCCCGGCGGTAAGTAAGCCGCGCGCGGCGCTTCAGGTACCGGCGATCAGGTCGAACCATTCGTCTTCGGTCATCGTCCGGACGCCGAGTTCCTCGGCCTTCTTCAGCTTCGAGCCGGCGCCGGGACCCGCCACGACAAGATCCGTCTTTGCCGACACCGACCCGGCCACCTTGGCGCCAAGCGCGCTCGCCCGCGCCTTCGCCTCATCGCGCGTCATCCGCTCCAGCGTGCCGGTGAAGACGATCGTCTTGCCGGCGACCGGGCTGTCGGTGGCGGCACGGGCCTCGTCCAGAATCGTCAGTTCCGAGAGCAGCGCCGAGAGCATCTCGCGATTGTGCGCCTCGCGCTCGAAGTCGCAGAGCGCCTCGACCGCGACCGGGCCGATGCCGTCGATGCTCATCAGGTCTTCCAGGCCCTCCCCCTCTTCCGCGGCCGAAACGACTGCCTTCCAGAAGACGTCCCAGTCCAGGAAGTGACGCGCGAAGCGCTGCGAGGTCGTCTCGCCGACATGCCGGATGCCGAGCCCGTTGAGGAAACGCGCGAACGGCACGTTGCGCCGCGCGTCGATCGCGTCGAACAGTTTCTTCGCCGAGACCTTTCCGAAGCCTTCCCAGTCCTCCAGCGGCGGCAGGCCGGCGGCCTCGATCCGGGCGGCGAGGCGAAAAATATCCTGCGGGCCTTTCAGAACGCCCTGTTCGTGGAACAGCTCGATCTGCTTCGCGCCGAGCCCGTCGATGTCGAGCGCCTTGCGGGAGACGAAATGCTTCAGCCGCTCCACCATCTGCGCCGGACAGATCAGGCCGCCGGTGCAGCGTCGCACCACGTCCGGCACGCCCTTCTCGTCTGTCTCGCGCACGGCTTCGGACCCGCAGGCCGGGCAATGCGTCGGCATGTGCCAGGGCTTACCGCCCCCTTCCGTCACGACACGGAGCACCTGCGGAATGACATCGCCCGCGCGCTGGATCTCGACCACATCGCCGGGCTTCACACCAAGTCGGTGGACCTCGTCCTCATTGTGCAGGGTCGCGTTCGAGACGACGACGCCGCCGACCGTGACCGGCTTCAGCCGCGCGACCGGCGTCAGCGATCCGGTCCGTCCGACCTGGATATCGATGCCGAGCAGCTCGGTGGTCGCCTTCTGGGCCGGGAACTTGTGCGCAATTGCCCAGCGCGGCGCGCGAGAGACGAAGCCAAGCCGCTGCTGCCAGTCGAGCCGGTCAACCTTGTAGACGACGCCGTCGATATCATAGGGCAGGTCCGCCCGCTGCGCCTCGATCCGGCGATAGGCGGCGAGCAGTTCGTCGACCGTCTCCGTACGGACCATGATCGGGTTCACGGTGAAGCCCCATTTTGCAAAATCCTTCACGGCTTCGTGCTGGGACGTCGCGAAAGGCGCGCTTTCCGCGGCCCAGGCATAGGCAAAGAAGCTGAGAGGCCGGGATTTCGTGATCTCCACATCCAGCTGGCGGAGGCTGCCGGCGGCGGCGTTGCGCGGATTGGCGAAGATTTTCCGTCCGGCCGCTTCCTCGCGTTCGTTGAGGGCCGCGAAATCCTGCTTGGTCATGTAGACCTCGCCGCGGATCTCGATGAAGTCCGGCCAGCCCTTCCCTTCAAGCTTGTGCGGAATATCCGGCAGCGTACGGGCGTTCGCCGTAACATCCTCGCCGACGTCGCCATTGCCGCGCGTCGCGGCGCGCTTCAGGCGGCCCTTCTCATAGGTGAGGCTGAGCGAGAGCCCATCGATCTTCGGCTCCGCCGTGATCAGCACCGGCTCGTCCGCACTGAGTCCGAGGAAGCGCCGGATACGGTCAACGAAATCGGTGACGTCTTCATCGGTGAAGGCGTTTTCGAGCGACAGCATGGGCGCGGCATGCGCCGCCTTCGAAAACCCTTCATGCGCCGTCGCACCCACCCGATCGGACGGGCTGTCCTCGCGCTTCAGGTCCGGGAAACGGGCCTCGATCGCTGCGTTGCGCAGGCGGGCCTCGTCATATTCCGCATCGCTCATCAGCGGCGCGTCTTCCCGGTAATAGGCCGCATCTGCCTCGGCGATCAGTTTCGCAAGCCGCTCAAGCTCGGCCGCGGCCGCCTCGCGCGTCAGGGTCTCGACCGGGCTCGCCTCGCTCATGCATCCTCCAACAGCCTCCCGGCCGCTGCCCGCGCCTCTTCGGTAATCTCGGCGCCGGACAGCATGCGGGCGATTTCTTCCTGCCTGTCCGTCTCATCTAGCCCGCGCAGGCGCGTGCCGCCAGACTTGCCGGACGCTTTCTCCACAAGCCACTGCGCCCGCGCCGCGGCCGCCACCTGCGGGGAGTGCGTGACGGCGAAGACCTGCCGCGTCCGGCCGAGCCGGACGAGCCGCTCGCCGATGGCCGCAGCCACCGCGCCGCCGACGCCCTGATCCGCCTCATCGAAGATCAGCGTCGTCGCGCTACCCGATTCGGCGAGGGCACATTTCAGGGCGAGCGAGACCCGTGCCAGTTCCCCGCCCGACGCAATCTTGCGGAGCGGCCCGAAGCCGGCGCCCGGATTGGTCTCGGCATCGAACTCCACTCGGTCGGCGCCGCTCGCCCCGCCCTCCTCTTCCCCGAGCGGGGAGAGGCTGACGCGGATCACCGCCCGGCCGAGCTTCAGCGGGGCAAGTTCCTTTGCAATCGTCGCCTCCAGCCGGGAGGCGGCCGCCGTCCGGGCCGCCGTCAGCTTGGCGGCTGCCGCATGCCAGGCCGCATTGGCCGCGCTTTCCGCCTTGCGGGCGCGCACCAGCGCATCCTCGCCGGCCTCGACAAGGTCGAGCCGCCTGCGGAGCGTCTCCAGCACGTCCGGCAAGAGATCCGCCTCCACCGAATGCTTGCGGGCCACCGCGCGCAGGGCAAAGAGGCGCGCCTCGGCCGAATCGAGCGCGCTCGTGTCATGCTCGACCAGGCTTTCCAGCGCCGCGATGGCTGCTTCGGCTTCACTCGTTTCGATCAGCGCCCGTTCCAGCGCGTCGGCGGCGGCACGGGCCGCATGCGCCAGCGGATGGTCGGCGCCGTCAAAGCCCGGCAGGCGGCAAAGCCGCTCGGCCGCGCGGGCCGCTTTGGAGAGGGCATTCTCGATCTCCGCATCGGCGAGCGCGTCCTCGGCCTCGGCAATCGCCTCCGTGACCCGTTCGGACTGCATCAGCCGCGTGCGCGTATCGGCCAGTTCGGCTGCCTCCCCTGGCGCGGGGGCCAGGTGCTCCAGTTCCTCGACAGCGGCGGCGAGCCATTCGCGGGTGCGCAACGCCTCCGCGGTCTCCGCCTCCAGACGTTCGCGCGTTTCGCGGGCTTCGAGACGCGCGGCATGCGTCGCCGCACAGGCATCCAGCAGGGCTTCATTGCCGGCAAACAGGTCGAGCAGTTTCCGGTGCGAGGACGGCCGGAGCAGGCTCGAGGCCGCATGCTGGCCATGGATCTCGACCAGCGTCTCGCCCACCTCCGCCAGCAGGGTGGCGCTGACCGGCTGGTCGTTGACGAAGGCCCGCGCCGGGCCGCTGGCACGCACCACGCGTTTCAGGGTCAGCGTCTCGTCCGGCGAGGCTTCCAGCCCATGTTCGGCCAGGGCCGCCCAGACCGGATGGCCCGGTGGCACGGCAAACTCCGCCGCGACAGAGGCCTGATCCGCCCCGGCGCGGATCATCGCCCGGTCCGCCGGACTGCCGAGCGTCAGCGACAGGGCGTCGAGGATGATCGACTTGCCCGCCCCCGTCTCCCCGGTCAGCGCGGTAAAGCCCGCGCCCGGCTCGATATCGAGGCGGTCGATCAGAACAAAATCGCGAATGGACAAGGCAAGGATCATGGGCGCTCCCCAACTCTACGGAGGCGCGTTTTACCATGAGAACAAAAACAGAACAAATGGAATCTTCACGGGGCCTGACCGCCGCGTGGATTTCAGTATAGCCTGCGCAAAGCGGCAAAATCAGGGAGGACGCGATGATCAACTACAAGGGAAAGGTGGCGCTGGTTACCGGCGGTGCCTCGGGAATCGGGGCCGCCCTCGCCACCGCCCTCGGCAAGCGCGGCGCGGATGTCGTGATCGCCGACATCCAGCAGGACCTCGCTGCCGAAGTCGCCGCCGGCCTTGCCCGGCCCGGCAGTGCCGTCGGCTGCGACCTGTCGGACCCCGATATGCCGGCCCGCCTGGTCCGGGACACATTCGTCTCGAAGGGCCGGATCGATCTCATCTGCTCCAATGCCGGCATCGGGCGGCGCAAGCGCATGCTGCAGGAGGATTTCGGGCCGGACACAATGCAGCTGTTCGAGTTCAGCATGTTCGCCCCCTTCCGCATTGCGCAGGCCTATGACGCCATGCTGCAGAAGACTGGCCAGCGCGGGCGGCTGATGATCACCGGTTCGGAAAACTCGCTCAGCCTGCCCCAGGCCGTGAAGCGCAGCCGGCTCGGCGCCTATGGGGCGAGCAAGCACGGCGTGCTGATCATGGCCGAATGGCTGCGCGAGGAACTGGACGGCGAGCGGATGGACCTGCACGTGCTGATGCCGGGCGGCGTCTATACGCCACTGATCGCGCAGGGCCTGCCGGACCCGAAAGACATTCCGCCCGAATTCAATGTCATCATGCCGGAACGCTGCGCGGAGATCGCCCTCAAGGGCATGGACCTCGACCTGTTCTACATCCCGACGCACGCGCACATCGGCGACGATATCCGTCCGCGCACCGAAGGCGTGCAGGCGGCATTGATGGCATTGGGGCTGACCTAGGCCGCTCCTATCCGCTCGTCCGTGCCCGTGTCCTTGTCGACCCGGCGGCCATGGGCCCACCAGTTCTCGAATGCGGTCTCGACAATGCTCATGCCGAGATCCTCACGGCGCAGACCGGGGGAATTCACGAGATTGTCGGCAATTGCCTCGAACAGGCGCTGCTTCATGACAGCCGGTCTTGCATTGAACGATAGCCGGATCATCAGGAAATCCGGACTGCGGGGCATGCCAAAATAGTTCGGATCGAAGATATAGTTCTCGCCCTCCAGTTCGTGCGTGACCTGGAAATAATCGTCTCCCGGCAGGTTCATGACGGACATCATCGCTCTATGGATGCTGTCCGAAATGGCGGCCTTGTAGACCTTTTCCTTACCCGAGCGCATCCAGACTTGAATCAATGGCATTGTTCTTTCCTTCTCCTTCGATCCATCGTTGACGGAACGTCTGCTGAGACTAGGGTGTGTGTCCCGCCTCAATAAGGACTAGGATTATCCTAGGATCATCTGGACCTATCTTACGATGCCTACAGCCACTGCACGTCATGACCGTAACGAACTCGGCCGGTTTCTCCGCTCCCGACGGGAAGCAATCCGTCCTGAGACCGTTGGTCTTCCCGCAGGCGGACGACGTCGCACACCGGGCCTTCGGCGCGACGAAGTCGCCGAACTCGCAGATATCTCGATCGACTGGTACATAAGGCTGGAACAGGGCCGGCCCGTCAGCCCTTCACGTCAGACGGTCGATGCAATCGCTGCGGCGCTGAGGCTGGATGCAGTGGAAACAGCCCATCTCTATGCCTTGTCCGGCATTGCCCGGCCGCAAGGCACAGTCGATGACACCGTTCCAGCCGCTGTGCGGCGCATGATCGACCGGCTGGCCCAGCCTGCTTATGTCACCAACAGGCTGGGCGATGTGCTGCACTGGAACCCCGCCGCAGATGCGCTCTTCGAATTCGGACATGTTCCGGATACAGACAGGAATGTCTTCGTCGGCATGTTCCTGCTTCCGGCCTCCCGCAAACTTTTTGGGACGGGCTGGGAAGCCGAAGCAAAGCGTATGCTGGCCGAATTCCGGCCGATCCACGACATCAACGCCGCCGACCCGCGCTTCATCAGCCTTGCAGGACGGCTACAGGCAGGGAGTCCGCAATTCGCCAGATGGTGGGACCTGCATGACATCCGAGCCGGTGGCGCCGGCCGCAAGACGCTCCACCTGCCCCGTGGCGGCAAGGCGAAATATGAATATGTCGCCCTTCAGGTGATCGAGAACCCGGCGCTGAAGACCGTCATCTACTCCGCTGTCTAGATCCGCGCCGTCGCGTCTTTCAGCCAGGCTTTCACATCGTCCGGCAGTTTGCGGCTCAGCAGCTTCCAGACGCGCTTGTGGTAGTCGTTGACCCACTTGCGTTCGTCCTTTGAAAGCAGCTTCACATCGATCAGGCCGCGGTGCAGCGGGGCGATGGTCAGGTATTCGAAGCCCAGCATGTCGATCTCGCCGCCCGCGATGGGTGCCGGCGGGGTGACATATTGCAGGTTCTCGATCCGGATGCCG
>Ga0209607_1000995_pt1 | contig 23921 bp, 34 predicted proteins | sample AD_UKC117_MetaG_FD_184413 | JGI IMG/M metagenome (GOLD analysis project Ga0209607, IMG submission 184413) | Active sludge microbial communities of municipal wastewater-treating anaerobic digesters from Hong Kong - AD_UKC117_MetaG (SPAdes)... | ecosystem: Engineered > Bioreactor > Anaerobic >... | reverse complement strand
GCCCTTGGCGGTCTGCCAAGGGTCAAACGCCGGGCCATCCTCCGCCCGCCGGGCCGGCGTCGGGTCCGTCGGGAGTCCCCACGCCCAGCGTCCGCGCGTTTGCGCCACCAGGATCCCCCAAGTCGCCAGCAGGCCGAACAGCACCGGCCCCAAGGCGTCGGCGGCATAGCCGGCGAACGAAAGCTGCAACGTCGCGCCGATCAACATGTTCTGCGGGTTGCCGATCAGCGTGGCGGCGGAACCGATATTCGCCGCACAGGCCAGGGCCAGCAGATAAGGCATCGGGTTCAGGTCACGCGCGCGGCACGCATCGATCAGCACCGGAGCGACGGCCAGACAGACAATATCGTTACTGAATACCGCCGACAGCGTGGCGACGACCAGGATCAGCGCGGCCAGCAAACCCGGCGGCGTCAAGGGCAGCGCCGCCAGTTTTCGCGTCACCTCGGTATAAAAGCCGCCCAGGCGCATTTGCGCCGACAACACCATGAAGGCAAACAGCAGCATCAGCGTGGGCAGATGCAGCGCCTGCACGGCCGCTTCTGGACGAATCGCCCCGATCCCGATCAGGGCGATGGCCCCCAGCAAGGCGATGCCGGTGCGATCCAGTTGCAGGAACGGCAAACCCCCCAGGATCATGCCGAGATAGACGGCGCCGAAAATGAAGACAATGGCGGCGGTCATCGATTACTCATGGACGGCGGCTCGCGCGCCCTCTCCCCGTCAAACGGTCGCGGGATCGACCGGCGCGCCGCGTTCTTCCAGTGGAATCACGGCCGTTTCCTGGCGTGCGGCCTGAATCCACGCCTCGATAAAACGATCCTGGCGCACGACGTCGACATACGCCTGGGCGGCTTCGGACACCGCGATCCCATAGGTGTGAAAACGCAGCGCGACCGGGGCGAACATCGCGTCCGCCAACGTAAAGGAACCGAACAGCCACGGGCCTTCACCCGCCTGGACCGTCTGCCGGCAGGTGGCCCAGAGGGCGACGATGCGCGTGATGTCCGCCTGCGCCGCCGCGGACGGGAACACTCCCGAACGCCGGGCGCGACAATTAAAGGGCAATTCCTCCCGCAGCGCGGCAAATCCGGCATGCATCTCGCTGGCGGCCGCGCGGGCCAGCGCCCGCCGCGCGGCATCCGCCGGCCAGACGCCGGGATAACGCTCGGCCAGCGTCTCGCCGATGGCCAGGGATTCCCAGATGACCTGCGCCCCGTCCACCAGCACCGGCACCCGACCCGAGGGCGAATAGCGGGCGATGTGCGCAGCGGCATCCGGAGCGTCCAGAGGCACCGCAATCTCCTGAAAATCGACCGCTAAATGCTTCAGCAGGAGCCAGGGACGCAAAGACCAAGAGGAGTAGTTTTTATTGCCAATGACCAGGGTCAGATCGGACATACCTATTTCCTTCTCAGGGGTATCGGTAAAAGGGGCGTGGCGTTCACAGTCGCCAGAACGGTTTGTGGCCTTCCTGGAGGGCATCCACACGGCTGAGACCCAGGTCCTTAAGCATCGCCGCATCCAGAGCCAACAAGGCGCGCCGCTGGCAAGAGACCCGATAAGCTTCGCGCAGCCACCTGAACGCGCGGGTGAGTGGCGCCGTGAACGTCGCCGGCCGGTGAACCGGCGGTTCGCAACACCCGGTTGTTGCCTTCGTCATGATCTCGTCCTCCACACGCTGCATTGAATATGGCCGGGATCATGAACCTTTGGGATTGATTGATCTAACGAATAGATTTGATAGGATACATCAATTTTTGTGATGTGGGAGACGCGCATGACCCTCCAACTCGATCCTGATCTCTTGCGCACCTTTGTCGCGATCGTGGATGCAGGCGGTTTCACGTCGGCGGCGCAGCAGGTGCATCGTACCCAATCCGCCGTCTCGATGCAGGTACGCCGCCTGGAAACGACGCTGGAGCGGACCTTGTTCCAACGCGCGGGGCGTGGAGTGCAACTCACTCCAGACGGCGAGGCGCTGCTCGGTTATGCCCGCCGGTTGTTAAAGCTGCATGATGAAGCGCTGGCGGTGCTGACCCGCCCGGAGCTGACCGGCTTCATCCGCCTGGGTACGCCCGATGATTACGTCGAACGGTTTTTGCCCGACATCCTGGTGCGCTTCGCCCGCGCGTTTCCCCGGGTGCAGGTCGAAGTCCATTGTGAGCCGAGCGTCCACCTGCGCCGATGCTTGGCGGAGGATCGGCTCGACCTGGCGCTGATCACCTGTGCGCCGGGCGCGGAAACCGGGGAAGTCCTGCGTCGCGAACCCACCGTATGGGCCACGGCCGAACGCCATCTGGCCCATGAACAGGACCCGTTACCGCTGGCGCTGTTTCAACCCGGCTGTCCCTTCCGCGACTGGGCGCTGGCCGGTCTCGGTGAAACCGGGCGTCCCTATCGCGTGGCCTACACCAGCGCCAGCATCACCGGCCTGTTCGCCGCCGTCACCGCTGGGTTGGCGGTGACCGTACTCGGCCACAGTCTCCTCCCGGAGACGGTGCGCGCCCTCCGCGTCGACGAGGGCTTTCCGCCGCTGCCGCCGGCCAGCATCACGCTCCAGCGGGGCCGTGCGGTCTCCGCCGTGGGGGAATGTTTGGCGGGCTACCTGCGGGAAGGATTCGCCTTGGACGCGCGGCCCGTGCTCCGCGATCCCGTGGGCTGGATGGCGGTGGCTTAATCGGGGTTTTGTAGCTTTCATTTCCCGGTCCTCTCCCGGACGTTAACCGGTGCAGCGAGGTCGCTATGAAACGGATCTTTTTCATCATCGCCGCCGGTTTGGCCGGACTGGCCGTCGCGCTGGACGCCTGGGGGGCGCATGGGTTGCCAGGTTGGCTGGATGCGCATCGATTGGCCCTCTTCGAGATCGGGGTGCGCTATCAGATGTATCACGCCCTGGCGCTGCTGGGCGTGAGCGGGGCCGGCGCGCGATGGCCCCGCCGGTGGGTCGATGCCAGCGGTGGGCTCTTGATCAGCGGCGTGCGGGTGTTCTCGGGGAGCCTTTACCTGCGTAGTCTCACGGGCATCACCGGGCTGGGCGCGCTCACGCCGCTTGGCGGGTTGCTGTTGTTGGCGGGTTGGGGGTGTTTAGCCATGGGCGTATGGCGGGCGGGCGCGCGGTCCGGGTCAGGGCGATGACTGCATCCGGCGATCCGCCCCGGACTTCCCTTTCAGCAAGGCGCTCTTGGGGTTCCTGGAACTGACCAGGGCCTGGGTCTCTCCAAGGCATGAGCGGCGTTTTGTCCCCCTGACGCCTCCTACCGCGAAGACCTCATGAAAACGATCCTCATCACCGGCGCGACCGACGGCATCGGTCGAGAAACCGCCCGCCAACTCCTGGCGCACGGCCACCGGGTGCTGCTGCAGGGACGCACGCAAGCGCGCGCGCAGCAGACGATCAACGCGCTGAACGCCGCCCCGGCGGAACCGGTCTGGGGCGATCTGGCCGAGATGCGCCAGGTCCTGGCCCTCGCGGACCAGGTCCGGCGCTACACGCCCGTGCTCGATGTCCTGCTGCACAACGCGGGCGTGTATGAACATCAGCGCCATCTAACCGCCGACGGCTTCGAAAGGACCATGGCGGTCAATCATTTTGCGCCCTTTCTGCTGACCCAGAGGTTGCTTGATCTCGTCCAGGCCAGTCCCCAGGGGCGGATTATCACGGTCAGCTCCATCGCCCATCAGAGCGGGCGGCTGGACGTGAATGATTTGACCTTCGCTCGCCGCTTTGACGGCTATGCCGCGTATGCGGCCTCCAAACTCGCCAATATCCTGTTCACCCAGGCCCTGGCGCGGCGGTTGGCGGGTACGGCCGTTACCGCCAACAGCCTGCATCCGGGCGTAATCGACACCAAGCTGCTGCGCCGTGGGTTCGGCATCGACGGCGCACCGGTCGCCGACGGGGCGCGCACCTCAGTCTATTTGGCCACAGCAGCGGAAGTAAGTACGATCACCGGGCAGTATTTTGTTGACGCTCTGCCGGCCACGCCGTCCGCCGTTGCCCGCGATGAGCAGCTCGCTGAAGCACTCTGGCAGGCGTCCGTCACCGCTCTGCACCCGTTCCTGACGCCGTAGGAACGCCGCCCTGCTCCCGCCCCCGCCCCCGGTCCTCCTGATCCTCGGCACCGACGCCGCCGGTAAAGATTATGTCGCCGATTTCCTGATCCGCCGCTGGCAGGCAGCGGGTTATCCCGTGGAGAAGCGCGCCGGCCGGTTTTCGGCGGCGGCGGTGGATCATCGCTCCAGCAGCGACCGCAAAGGCCGCTGGGGCCGGTTCCAGGAACAGGTGTTTCTGTGGCTGTTTCCCCTGCTGCGCCCCGGACTGCTGAGCGTGGCCCGATGGCTCTTGGTCTGGGAGGGTCGCCGCTTTCGTCCGTCGGGGCTACCCGTGGTGGTGGTCAGTCACACCGCCTTGCGCCTGCTGGCCCTGCTGCAAGGTCAGTCCGTCACGCCGCCGCCGCTCTCACCGGCGCTCCGGGAGACTTTGCGCGCGCTGCGCGAGACCACGCAGGCGACCGTTATCATCCTGGCGGTTGACCCGGCCATCCGCCAGCGGCGCATCGCCGCCCGGATGCAGGCGGGCACGGTGGATCCCTTTGACCGCTACATGCAAGCGGATCCGGCGCGCGCGAAACGCATCGAGGGATGCCTGGTGCAACTCGCGGTGGCGGGTTGGCAGGCCCGCGTGGTTGAAAACGCTGACTTGGACGCAACCGCCCTGGAGGCCGCTTTAGCGCGCGCCCTCCTCTCCCCCCCGGCTTGAAGGCGACTCGATGGTTTGCCCCCGTTTCATCTGAACCGGATGCATCAGCGTTCGCCCCTCCGACGCCGTTCTCCCGAGACCCGGCGCCTGCACCCCTTCGGGCGCGAAACGAGTCCATCCGGAACGGTGACGGAGTGGGCGAACGATCGGCGCACACCGCCGCGCTTCGTCAAAACCGCTGCATACGCCCGCTACCGTCAACCGATTCGCCGACCGCGGCCCGGGGCCGACCCAGGCGGTTGGCGGTTTGCTCCATCATCAGCCACAGTTCCGGTCGCGGCCTCGCTCGTTTCTCCAATGGCCGCTATCCGGATTCAGTGTAGCGGATTCTCCGGTCAGGCGCCCACGGGTGAACCCCTCGGGATTGGAAGGGTGACAGAAGCCCCGCGCCTGGACAAATTCGCGATATCGGCTAAGCTGGAAAGTGCATTCATTACGGGCATTGTCCCTCCACATCACCCGGGAATTCCACCGGGGTTTTTTATGGGCGGCCGCCACCGGTCGCCTGAAGTGAACCCGCTTTTCCACCAGGACGCCTGCGCCCATGACTGATTTTGCTTATCCCGCCCCGCATCGCCCGACCGTCGACGATCTTGACCCCCAAAGAGCGACCACCGACGCGTTGGTGGCGATGGTGCGCCAACACCGCCAAGGTGAAGAATATCCCACTGCCGAGGTCCTGCGGGACAACCTGCCCCTGGTCCTGCGCGCCCTGTGCGATCATGTCCTGACCGGCCCGGCCACGGCCCTGGAGGTCGCCTACCGGCTGGCTTCGATCATCGATACGGTGGAAGGAAGCCAGGCGCCGCCCGAACCCTCCCATCGCACCCACTGACCTCGCACGAATAAATTCCCGCTTGACAGTAGCCTTTCGGTTTTCTATTATTAGTTAACATTTGTTTACTAATACCGGTACGCCATGCCTCGACCCTCGGATGACGCCGCCTACTTAGCACGCTTGCAAGACTACTATGCCCAATGGCGTAGCCTGCCCGCGTATGAACCGTTGCAAGCCGTGCTGGGTCTGGTCTCGCGCGCGGGGGTCGCCAAGGTGCTGAAGCGGTTGCGAGACGCGGGGTTTTTGCATCGCACCCCCGACGGGCGCTGGACGCCCACGAGCCGTTTTTTCGAGCGGCCACTCGCGGATGCGCCCGTACCGGCGGGATTGCCGCTGGCCACCGCTGACAGTGGTGAAACCGACTCCATCGATGCCTGGCTGGTGCGTTACCCCTCGCGCACCGTGCTGGTGCCCGTGACGGGCGACTCCATGATCAATGCCGGTATTCATCCAGGCGACCGCGTCGTGGTAGAACGCGATACGCCCGCCCGGCCCGGCGATCCCGTGATCGCCATCATCGACAACGAATTTACGTTGAAAACCTTGGCGGTCGAAAACGGCGAGGCCGTGCTCCATCCCGCCAATCCCGCCTATCCGACCCTCCGACCCGGCGACCGATTACAAATCTTCGGCGTGGTGGTCGGCTTGATTCGCAACTACCGGAGATAACCCTCATGGGCGCTGCGCTTGCTGAATCGCTCTCTTGCACCGCACTTCACCTGGCCTGGCTTGCGGACCTAGAGACCGCTCCGAATCCCGCCGAGGGCTGGCCGTTACTGGCCACGCCAGTATCAGCCGGTTTGCTGGCACCGGGCGATACGACCGTGGAACGCCATTTAAGTCTGGATGATCACCTGATCCGCCATCCCGAAGCCACTTACTTAATGCGGGTTCAAGGGAATGAACTCCAAGAGCAGGGCATTCAGGACGGGGATTTACTCATCGTGGATCGGAGCGCAGCGCCCAGCACCGGCAGCCTGGTGGTAGCGGTCAACGCCGGTCACTTTGGCTTGGCGCGGGTGGGCCGTGATGCGCACGGTCAGCGCGTCCTGCACACCGCGCAAAACGCGCCCCTCGAACCCGGCCCCGATCCCGCCGCAACGCTGACCGTGTGGGGCGTGGTGCGCTGGGCCATCCATCGCCTGTGGCCTGGACGCCTTTCATCCTGATGCAGGGGTCTGACAATCATGGTTGTCAGACCCCACAATCGCCAGTACTGCACAGCCATCCTCGTCTGCATCGTACCAGCATCCATCGGCATCCCATACCAGGTAGCGATTCGGGAGCTTACCCGTTGCCACCATAAACCCAATCACATCCGTCATCATTGCGCCCGTCCAGCCCTCCCCGAAGCGTTCGGCCACGGTTGCGCGGTGGCGGATGAAAGCCGGGTATAGGGTGGCCATGCCCTGCTCCGGGCCTCAGTAACTCTTGTGAGTATACCCTGTCAAAAATGACCCGCTTCTGAGTCAAATTGACTGGATTCAAAATCTTTATATTATTAATATTATTATTATCAATATCTTATTTTTGGCACACGTTATGCTTAGCGTATCGCAAACGGGAACCCTCCTCACGGGCTGACTGAAGCGTTCCCGGATCAATTCTTCCTTAAATGTTTAAGAACCGTTGGAGATCACTCAATATGTTGTCGATAAGTCATTTTTTGCGAGCACGGTCTATGACGCAGTCGATTCGAAACCCCGGGTCTCAATCCCGATTCCATTCAGAATCAAGGTGGGAAGAAGGAAACGGGAGAGGCGAGTGGCGAGATGATCGTTACTCTTACGAGGATCGTCGCGATTCCTTTTTTTATCGTGATCATTCATTTCGCCAAGCCGCCATCGAACTCATGGTCGACACCGCAGTACAACAGGTTTTTACCGGAGGAGAAGAGGATCGGGTGGTAACACCGCGCCAGGTTCCTTGTGACCGTCCCCAAGCATTGTTGTTGATCCGTGAGCTTCTCGCTCAAATGGCGGCTAATAATCAATTGACCTTGTCCCATATTAGCCAGCGATTTGGGGTCGATATGTCCACAGCCTTGAACCTCCTCAGAGGTCAACTACAAAGCTTGGACAATGAAACAGTGCTCAACTTGGCGATCCAGGCATCAAATGACGGTCGGTAACCGTTCACTCCCCCGGCATCACGGGGTAGAGCAAACCGTGGTGTCACCCGCCGCCATTTGAGATCAGTCGCTATTTTTTAATGGGGTGTCGGAAAACCAGTGGTTTCCGACCGGGGGAGCCATCTGACATTAAGGGGGTCCGCTCACGGACCTTGGTTGCGATGTATCCAAACGTCCGTTTCTGGCGCCGATGCCGAAAACGGACAATCGTCAGAAAATCCCGAACTCTTTTTCTCTTTGTTCTTTCTCTCTTTCCAACCCGACAAGGTAATGACGATGCACGACGCGCTGATGAAGCATGGTGCTTTTAGCTGGAATGAGTTGATGACCCCCGATGTCCATGCCGCCCGGTCGTTCTATGGCGCATTGTTCGGCTGGACTTTTGAAAATTTCCTCGGCGCGGGCGCTCCTTACACGCTGGTGAAAGTCGACGGTGAAACGGTCGGCGGGATGATGGCACCGACTTCAGCCTACGCCGGGCAACCGCCGGCCTGGGGCGTCTGCGTCACCGTGGAGGATGTCGACGCCACCGCCCGCCAGGTGGAAACGCTAGGCGGGAAACTGCTGCGCCCGCCGGAGGACGTTCCCGGATTCGGGCGCTTCTGCGTCCTGCAAGACCCACAAGGGGCCACGCTGTGCGCTCTCACTTACCGACAACCCTGACCGGCGCCGGATCATGACCGGCAGCGTGATGCTGGCCTTGTGGGGAACCCTGCTGGCGCTGGCGCTCGTTCCTGGTCTCAGCGACGCCGCCGTGGTCGCCCGCACGGTGGCGTCCGGTTTCCATCACGGCCTCTTGATGGTGACCGGGATTGTCATCGCGAATGCGATCCTGGTGCTGGCGGCGTTATCCAGCCTCATGATCTTTATCGAAACCTGGGAGCCGCTGGGGGATGTGTTGCATACGGCGGCCGGGATCGGACTCATCCTGTTTGGCCTCAGCACAGGCCGGACGCGGCCCCGGGTCACCCGCGCGACTTCCGCCTCAGCGGTTTCCCGGTTCGCCCGTTTCCTGAGCGGCCTGTTCCTGACCTTGGGGGATCCGAAAGCCCTGCTTTTCTACCTGAGCTTGTTCCCGGCTTTCATTGACAGATCGCGGCTTTCAACCCCGGAGATCCTGGGCCTGTTGCGGGTGGTGACCTTGACCGTGGGCGGCGTTAAGACGGGTTATACCGGACTGGCGCATCAGGCCCAGGGAGAATTCCGCTCGGCGCGGCTCAGGAAAACTCTCCATCTTGTCGCCGGCGCGATCCTGGTGGGAACCGGCGTCTTTCTGCTGGCGTTCCGTTAAGACCCGTCTACAGCGCGCGGGTCAGTACGTCTTTTTGACGGGTGACGGGGCGCGCGTCCAGGCCAGCGCCGCCTCCAGGGGATCATTTCCCCAAAACAATTCATTGTCCACGATGAAGCTCGGGGCGCCAAAAATGCCCAACGCGACGGCCTGTTCCGTCTGCGCGCGCAGCGCGGCCTTGCTGGCGGGCGACTGGGCCTCCTCCAGCACGGTGTTTCCCGGCAGATCCAGGGGCGCCAGACACCGTTCCAGCACGGCGGGCTGGCTGATGTCCTGATCGTCCGCAAAGTTCGCTTGAAATACCGCACGGACGAAAGCAGGCAACCAGGGTTCATCAGCAAACCGGCACGCGACCCGCGCCGCCAGGACACTGTGGCGAGGAAACTGGCTGGGGCGACGAAAGGGCAATGCCAGATCGCCGCAAATGCGCTCCAGATCTCGCCACATATACCGACCCTGGACCGGAAACAGGTTAAAGGGCGAGTCGTTCCAGCCTTGAGCCTGGAACAGGGGACCCAGCAAAAAGGCGTTCCATTTCAAGGGAACCCCGTGCTGGCGGGCCAAGGCTTCCACCCGCAGGGCAGCGGGATAGGAATAGGTGCTCGCAAACTCAAACCAGAATTGCATGGGAAGAGGGCCTCTCGATGATTCGCAGTGGAAAGTACGCCAGCTAACACCATAACCGGATTAGATGTCGACATGAAGGGGCATGGAACTCGGCGCCGCTGGACTGGAAATCGCTCTGCATCCAAACCCGCCCTGACGACGTAAATACTCCTGAGACCGCCGCCCATGCGGCTAACCCATCCAATCACTGCCTTCAGGAGTACGACCATGAAAACCACGTTCACCGCCGCCGCGTTCGCCCTGACCCTCGGCCTGTCCAGCTTGGCTCACGCCGGCTTTAACGATCAAGGCCCGACGCTGGACACGCGATCAGCTTCCGCCTCGCAGCGCCAGGATTTGAGTCCTCTCCCCACGATCAGCGGCTTCAACCAAAAGAGCCACCCGGCCGCCGCCGGGCATTCCGCTTTGCCGGAGGGGCCGCGGATGGCGCTGGGCGCGCATTGCGCGCTACCGCGTCAAAGCGGTTTCCAGAATAGCGCTTCCTACGCGAAGTGCTGAGCAGTACAGATTTAAGTCAACCCTCCCGCGCGGCAATTGACCTGTACGCCTTGTAAAAGCCCGTTCCTGGCTGTGGTGGCCGCGCTCTATCAGCCCGGGCGACGCGACCAGGGCGTGGGGGTGATGCGGATGGTGCTCTGTACGGTGATGCGCCCGCATCACCGTTCACCAGCCTCTACGACCCACTGGGACGATCTGCCGATGGCGCCGGCGGGTCCCACCCGCCTGGCGGTGTGGCCCGGCGCGTTTTCGGCGGTCTACAACATCCCGCGTTCCGCCAGGGACACGGCTTGCGTCCCGCCGATGACCAGATGATCCAACACCCTCACCTCCACCCACCGCAAGGCTTCCTGGAGACGCGCTGTGATCACTTGGTCGGCCCGACTCGGTTCGGGGTCGCCGCTCGGATGATTATGGGCCAAAATTACAGCCGCGGCATTGTGATGGAGCGCGCGTTTTACCACTTCACGAGGATAAACGGCCGCACTGTCAATCGTGCCAAAAAACAGTTCTTCGTACTGAAGCACCCGGTGTTTCGTGTTCAAAAACAAACAGGCAAATACCTCCCGTTCCCGAGTCGCCATCTGGGTGGATAAAAATTGCCGGGCGGCCTGGACGTGGTTCATGGGCGTCCCTTGGTGAAACAGGATATGAATGGCGCGCTCCGCCACCTGCACAATTTCCTTGGGACGCGCACGGCGGTATTCGCCGGTGGCTTCATCCTGCACAAACAGCGTACCTGGTTTACTCATCAGTGGGGTCACCTCTTGCGTCGGCTTCATCGCTGCACTCCCGAATGGGGAACCGCCCAGGCCATCACCCAGGCCGGTAGTTGTGATATTTTTATGACAAACTAAACCCAACCCATTTCAATCAGGGGTTCTCTGGCCTGATGGAGCATCAAACCCCACAAGGATCAACAAGATCATTCTCGGCCACTCGCCCGGTTTCGCAAGGCGTGAAACGCCTTCCTTTCGCGACCGAATTTTTGGTCAAAACCGGGGCATCGGCACTTTTGGGTAGAAACCGGCGCGGGAAACCCTCGCGGGGCCGGATGACGTACAGCAGCGGCGACCGGGGCGGTCGGCCGACCGCCGCTTATCGAAGCACGATGCACCGAGGCGAGCGGGAGGCGGCAGCGCGACGGAACAACGTGAGGAGCGCCGATAAAAAAATTCGCAACCGCTGTCGATCGCTGGATCCGGGCATCCGGCGGTTCGGTTGCACACGGCCTCATTGCGCCCGCAGACCACGGGGCCGAGCGACACTGCGAGCGGAATCTGTCGTCAAAGCGGAGGCTTGATCAATGGGATAAGGAGAGGCCAGAAAGCGCGGATGAAGTGCCGCCACCGGGTGCGTATCGCGATACAACGCGCTTGAAAGTCAACAAGCGTCCTGTACGCCCCGCCCTCGGATCGTGCGGGAGCGGTGATATCAATACCTTTCACCACATCCCGTTTGTCATTTACAGAAGTGGATGCAAATCCAACGACTATCAATCAATAGGTTAAGTGATGTTTATCCAGAAGTCGCTGCAAATATCAACAGAAGTGGATGCAACTGAATGCAAATCAACAGAAGTCAGTGCAACCAGATTCCAGATTCCGATATAACGACTTCAATTAAACAATCATTTTAATGACTTATAGTGAGTCTACCCGCCGGATCGCTGTCCTCACCGATTGAGGTGCAGCACTTCTGTGCATAGTTGCACGCACTTCTGTAAATAACACCCCATCTTGTGGTAAAGTCTTTGACCGTGTCACGTCACACGGGAAACCTTCCCATGCGTAGTGTTCCTCTCGATCTGCTCCAAATCAGCCCGCTGCGGCCCTCCGCCCCATTACCTTGGCCGTCGGCTTCCGCCATGGCGCTGGCCCGGAGCGTGGGCTTTGTCGATCCCGTTACAGTACGCCCTATTGCGGAGACCTGGCCGCAACGCTATGAGATTCTCACCGGCCTCAAACACTGGCTGCTCGCCCAGCGCGCGGAATTGCCGACCATCGCCGTTCAGGTGCGGGAGCCGCTGAGCGACGAGCAAGCCTATCAACTGATCCTCCTGGATTCTGGCCACGAGGCAGCAAATCCGATTGACGAAGCCCGGATGATTCAGACCGAGGTCGCCCAAGGGAAAAGCATTACGGCCGCCGGCCGGGAACTCGGTCTGTCGCGCACGGAAGCTTCGCACCGTCTGCGGTTGTTGCAGTTGGCGCCATGTGTCCAGGCGCTGATCGCCGCTGGCCAACTGGAGATGGGGAAAGCCCGCCCCTTGGTCGGGTTGCCGGCGTCGGTGCAATTGGAATTGGTGCAGCGCCTGGCGTGGGAAAAATTGAACACGCGCCAAGTGGAAGCCTTGGCGAAAGCGTGTAAGCACCCGGGGAAGAATGGTTCGGCCCGTGCTGAAGCTACCCCTTCGTTACCGGCTAAGGACCCTGATCTTGTGCGCCTGGAATCGGAATTGGCCGAACGATTGGGTACGCGCGTCACGCTGGCATATGGTGAGCACGGCCGTGGGCAACTGACCATCGATTTCGATACGTTGGAGATCCTCGATGGGGTTTTAGAGCGATTGGGATATGTGCTTTGAGCCAAGCCTGATTCAGAATACCGACTTGAAGTCTGCTACGATGCAGCAAAACCTGAACCTATTGCTGACCATCACCGGTCAATTTATGTTCGATTGGCGTGCGGCGTTAGGGTGTCAGACATCCGACATTTTACTCTGAGGGGTCGGGCGGTGAGTCCATAGCTAGTTGTTGAAGCGCAAACCCCATCTCTTCATACAATACCCGTAGTTTCTGGTAGTCGGTTTCAGCAAGTGGTTCTTCGTTAACCAGCGATTTCAATGCCAAGATAAAACGCTGGCCACTTTGCATCGCTTTTTCAACCCGAGGTTTCGAAAGTCTTTGCGCGGTCTTGCGTTCTCGCGCAGCCCGAACGGTTGCCAGCCGCCCTTGCTTAATCTCTTCCCAGAGTTGTAGTTGTGCGCTTTCATCATCCAAGCGAGCCAACTCAATCAGTACCGACTTGCGCAGGATGTCGGACGTCCGACACTCTTCCCTGATCTTCTGAGGCAGCGTATTCAGCCTCAGCAATTCATTAACCGTGACCCGGTTTTTGCCAATCGTGCGCCCCAAATCTTCCTGATTATAGTGGTGACGCTCCATCATGATCGCTAGCGCCTCAGCCGCTTCAATCGGGTTTAAGTCTTCCCGCTGGAGGTTTTCGATCAGGGCAATTTCATCGGGGTTACCTTGGGTGATAAGAGCGGCAATGGTGGCCCGACCTAATAGTTTATGCGCGCGGTAGCGACGCTCTCCTGCTACTAAAATGAATGTGTCCCCTTCCGCCTCTTTCACGATGATGGGCTGTATGAGGCCATGCCGCTCAATAGATGCGGCAAGTTCTTGTAGTGCAACATCGTCAAACCACTTTCGCGGCTGATCCGGATTCGGCGTCAAACGGTCAAGATCGATTTCCACGATTCGAGGCAAATCTGGTGAGGTTTGGAAAAACATCGAGGGAGTGAGTTTGCCGCGCAATGTCGAGGGTCTATTAGGATTCGCCATGATGGATCAGTTCGTTGGCAATATGATGGTAAACTGGTACGCCCGGTGTATCCGGGAAAGCGTCCAGCGTGGCTCTTCCTATCGCCGAGGAGCGGTCAAAACCCGTGCTGCGATGAATCGGCTCGAAGAGCTGAATGCGCGAACCCAATACTTGCTTGAGTTCGGTCAGGCAGTCGTTATCGTGTATATTACGGGCGTTGTACATCGTGGGGAGTACCCCAAGGATACTCAAACGGGTATTGAGCCGCTTTCGTACTTTCTCCACAGTATCAAACAAGAGAGGAATGCCCATGATTGACAGGTAGTCAGTTTTGACCGGAACCAGTACCGTGTCAGCAGCCGCTAGCGCGTTGACGGTTAGCAAGGTGAGTGAAGGCGGACAATCCAGCAGGATAAAGTCGTAATTTTCCTTGATCGTATTGAGTTTGTCGCGAAAAACCGAAGCGCTATCCCAAAGCAAGGTAAGTTCCGGTTCCGCGCCCGCCAGTGAAATACTGGCCGGAATCAAGTCAGGACCGCCGTCAGGGTTCGAGAGGATGAGGTTCGCTAGAGCCTGATCCTTCATCAGCGCCCAATACAGAGTTGCTTCCTGTTTTTCTAATGTACGTGGGTCATTGTTGTAGTAGATGGTCAGGCTACTTTGTGGATCCATATCGATGGCTAGTACGTGCTGGCCTCGATGGGCGAGGGCGCATGCGAGGTTGACGGTCGAGGTAGTTTTCCCCACCCCGCCCTTTTGGTTCGCTAAAGCAATTACAATCGTCATCCAATTTCATCCCTATTGATCGGGTCGGTACGGCAAAACCAGGTGATCACTGTGCTACCCTCGCCACTGATTAAATTTTTCCCAATTTAAGATAAGACCACGAATTAGGAGAAGCAGGAGTTCAGCCTGCTATACCCATCTGAAGCCGTCCTTCAATTATGCACCGTTCTACTCTGTCGACTTTTTTCAGTCACTCGTTATATCTTCTATGACTGTTATAAAATTTTCCATACGGGTACGTCATTGTCAGCAATTCTCAGTTTGGCACTGTCACCCACAAGCTGTTGGGTTTTCTGTTTTGCAACCGCAATAGGTTGATGGAAATGGATCAAAATGAGAATTGCTGTTCACTCAGTTATTGTCCACAAAACCTGTGGATAACTTTGAATTTTATAGGGCTAATGCTCACCTGCCGTAATAGGTTAGGCGGCCTCTCACGGGAGGCGGTCATTTAACCATCCACCGCCGGCAGGGTTTCTCACCGCCTCAATCAATCGTCTGCAACCAACCCGTATAAGCCGGGTACGTCTCGACCCCGGCGTACAAGGTCGCCGGAAGCTTCAGCACCGACACATACCGCCGATACCGTAGGTCTTGCTCGACGACGTACACGTTCCACACCGGCTGCGCGCCGTTCGGCAGGAGCAACCCGTGCGCCATCAGGCGCCGATACAGCGCCGGGCGCGGCCACCATTCGACCCGGTCGCACACCTCGGGCTGGGTGTGCACCCGCTCGGCGAAGGGCTTGGCCGCCACCCAAAACACGCCCTCATGATACCAGCCTGCGCCGTCCCGGCGATTGAACGTCGCGCTCTGGACTAACCCCCGCAACACATCGCGCACTGCGTCGCGTAAGATCAGGCGTTCCTCGTCCTCGGGGGACAAGGCCGGGTCCGGCGTCTGCCCCGGATGCGCTGCACGCTGCGTCTGCGCCACCACAGCCCAGAACGCCGGCGCCTCCGTCCACGGGAGGTCATGCGCGAGCGCCCGCCACACCTGACGTTGCCCCGCCTCCGGCAGCCAGACCCCGGCGATCAGACTGCCCAGGCCCGTCCCGTCCCGCGCCGCCCATTCTATGGGCGTGAGCCGCGGCTGGAGTCCGGCCGTGGGCAGGGACTCCCGGGTCAAGGGACAACGGAGAGGGTGACCGGCGCGCAAGGCTACGGTATACGCCGCGTCCAAGGCATCGCACAGTACACGGGTAAAAATCAGATACCGCCCGGACAAACCGGCCACCGGCGGCCAGGCATCGGGCGGTGGGGGCTGCTGCGCCAGGCGTGCGAAGGCCGTATCCAGCCAGGGCGCGGTCGTTTCGGTGGAGGGGGTGTGCTCGTCGACCGGTCGTGGGCCGGCCTGGGCCAACGCCGCCAGCGTGGCCTGGGCCAGCGCTGGCCCTTCAGGTTCCGCGGCAAACCAGGCGGCGGTGCGTTGCCGATACGTCGTCGGCACCGTCACCTCGGGTGTTACCCCAGCGGTCCCGGCCGGCGCGCGACCGGCGCCCGCACGTCCCAGCCAACGCCGCACGATGGAAAAAGCGGCGATCTTTAAAACACGCTCCTTGACGGACGAACGGTGCGCACACATACTTTATTTTACTCAAAAAGGAACCCAGGACCTTTTCAAAAATCTGGGGCAGAGCGCCCGGTCTGTTGAATCGGTGGGCAACGCGGGGGGTTGATCCCGTGTCCAACATCAGCCACGCAGGAATCGCTCGCCCTGCTCAACAAGCGAGACCGCCGGCTCAGCGGTGCGCGTCAGCGCCTCGTGGTCCCTCCGCCACAGAAAACAACGGAAACTCCGGGGTAACGTGGGGTCCACCCGGCTCATCCTCCCCACGGACCGCCTGGCGGCGTCTGGAGCGCAGTCCGTGTTCGCACGCACGGGCAGATGCCGGGGAACGGTCATTTCCAGGCCCGTTGGTCTGGACGCTCATGATTGGCTTGGCTTCATCCTGAACGGGGAATCCCTCGTTCAGGATGAAAAGCGTCCTCTTCATGGACGTCTTTCCACAAGAGCAGCCGGTCCGCCTGCGGTCGCGTGATGCGATCCGGCGCGCGGACCTGCCTGTCTTCCACCCCCGGGGATATTCCATCCCCAGCCGGGGCGGGGCGTGTCCCCTTTTTTCTTTTAAGGGAGACCCCACGATGAATGACCTCCTCTTTTGCGTTGGATGCGTCCTCGGATGCCTCCAACGGCATCCGATTCAATCTATCGCCGCCCTCTGCGTCTGCCTGGAGCGCGCGATGGCCTGGGTGTTCAACACCACCTTCAGGCTTACCGGGCCCCGTTCCTCAGACGACTCGGGCAAGCCTGGCGAGCCATCGATGGCCCCTTCGCCCACGCCGTCAGGCCAGTGGTGGGTCTTCGTACCGGTCCAATGGCTGGCCGAAAGCCCCGCCCTGGCTCATTGGGCTACGTTGTTCATTTTCGGCGCATCCCGGGGCTTTTTCGCCAACGCATGCCGATCTTCCGCCTCACGGCGGCGTCAAGGGGTCACGACGGAGGATGGATCGACCACCCGTAATCCCAGCGTGTTTCGTCTTTCGACGAGGTGAAGCAGCCGCAGGTACTCGACCTCATCCCCTCGCGCGAATGCGACCACCAGGTTGCGCTCCAGCGAACGCGGGCCGTGGCTGGCGATCGCCACCCGGTGATCATTCAAGCCCGCCGCCGAGAGTTCAAGCGCATTTTGGAAGTCTTCCAGGGTATGGATGGCTTCCACGCGGAGACCGAAACGGGCAAACCGTTTGCGGTATTGTTCAATGCCTTTCTCGGTCAAGGTGAAATGACCGCTTTCATCCCGATGGTAAAGCGGTTCGCGTTCATCATCACCGAGGTCTTTTTCTGGATCGGAATGCATGTCGGCCCTCCTGTCAGTCGATGGGATCAGCCGCGCATGAATGCCCGTTTTTGCAACCCCCTGGGGATATTCCATCCCCAGGGGGGCGTGGCGTGTCCCTTTTTTCACCGAGGAGCGCGTCAATGCCCTTACTCTCTAATGATTATCTCAAGCAATTCTTTGCTTTCTTGGAAAACGCCACCGAAGCGGAACTTCATGCGCGTCGCCAGGGATTACAGAACGTGCTTGAGACGACCCAGGATCGTGAGTTTCGCCAAACCCTTCGCTGGCTGATGCGCAAGGTCAATGAGGAAAGACTCACGCGCCTGGTCAAATGACCCGGAGTTTTTTTCGGGTCTCATAGCGCCGCCGCGCCCGCTCGATGGCGGTGGTATCGCCGGTGAACGCGGCTTCCAGCAGCTCGCGCCAAGGTTGACCTTGGGCGCGCGCAGCCAGTTGTTCCAGCGTGTCCTGAACAAACACGCGGGCCGACAACTGCATCGCCGTTCGGTAATCCTCGAAGGTCTCGATAGCCTCGATGCGCATGCCGAACCGCGCGAAACGTCGCCGATAGGTTCGCAAACCCTCCTCGGTCCAGGTGAGCCGGCCGTTTTCGTCCACGCGATAGAACGGTTCGCGTTCATCCTCATCGAGGATTGGATCTTCTTGATCGAAATGCATGTCGGCCCTCCGGTGAAGAAAGAGGATCAGGCTCGCATGAATTTCCGTTTTTGCAACCCCCTGGGGATCCCTCCATCCCCAGCGGGGTGGGGTGTGTCCCCTTTTTTTAATCCCGTTTGTTCTTACATGAGGAGGACACGCTCCATGCAACTGAGAAACGCTGTGCCATCGCCGTCCTTCCAGGCTGTCCTGGATATCGCCCAACACGCGGGTCGCGGCATGACCGTGGCCCGCTTTGAAACGATACGCTTCCCTACGGGAACCGTGCAGGTCTGGGAGCTGACGCCGCACGCGCCGGCGTCCGCCCACGATGCGGCGGCGGCTTTGGTCGTTGCGGTCTTCTTGAAAGGCCGCGGCATCAACGGCTGGAAGCCGATGCCAGCGGGCTTTGAAGCCGCTGTCGCCCATTACCGGCGCCGGGCAGTCCAGGAAAACCACCGTCGCGCAAAGCCCGTGGCAACCAGGGCCGAACACCCCGCCGTTGCCGCGTGAGGAGGACGATCATGCGACTCTCCCCCACGTCGGTTTTGAAGTTTGAGACCTGCCCGCAGCAGTATTACCTCGAAGAGGTGCTGCGGATTCGCCCGGTGCACACCGCCGCCAACCTGATCTTTGGCCGGGTGGTGCATCGGATCGTGGAACAGGCGCTGCGCCAGATCGTTCAGGGCCAGCCCTTCGATGCGCGCGCGGCGTTTGCCGCCGATTGGCAGACGGCGCGCACACAGGGCGGCATCGCCTATTCCGCCACGCAATCGCCGGAATCGCTGACCGCGACCGGTGAGGCGCTGGTCACGCAGTTCATGACGCGCTGGCCAACGTTGGGCTGGTTCCCGGCCCTGGATCGGGAGAACCAACCTCTCTTGGAAATGAAGCTGGAGGTTAAGGTCACAGCAGGCCTAACCTACATCGGACGGTTCGACCTGGTGGCGTGCCATGCCGCCGGGACCTTGGCCGCGCTGGACCTCAAAACGCCCAGTAGCGCCACCGACCCGGACTGGCTGGCGGTTGCCGATCAACTGACCGGCTACCAGTGGCTGCTGGACGCCCACGCCGACCGGTTGGGGATTCCCCCGGTGGACCGGCTGGGCCTGGTGGAGCTCATCAAACGCAAGGTGAGCAAGACCGGGAAGGGGCCGGAGGTGTGCGCGCCGATCACCGCGCCACGCCGCTCGGCATCGACCCTCGCCGCCTATCGCCAAAAGGTGCTCTGGGTGGCCGAGGACATCGACCGGGGCCGCTTTCCGCCACGCGGCCTGATGGCCCACAACTCCCCGTGCGGGATGTGCGCGGTGAAGGGGCTCTGCCAGCAGGACGATCCAGACGGATTGATCGTGCCGGAGGCGCCCAACGCACCGCGTCAGGCGGCTTAGCGCGTTCGCGGTGATTCACCTTGGCGGGGACGCATCCTCCCCAACGGGGGCGTCCGAGAGAAGATCGGCAGCGATGCCCATCTCGGCCAGCCGCGTCTCGAACGCCTGAGCTCGCCGCTCACGGCGGGCTTGCAGCAGCGCGAGCGGCGGGCCCCTAACGCCATCCACGATGAAGTCGAGATCGTAGAGGGCGTCCACCACTCCAGCGCCTCCCAGCTCGTCGGCGGGGAGGCGCTGATATTCGCGGTGCGTGACCTGCGCGATGGCGTCTTTGACGTCCGCCAGGGTGCGTAACCGCGACAGCACCACCCCAGACCGGGCAAAACGCGCTGCCAACGCCTTTTGACCCGTTCGGGTGAATCGGACCCGCCCGGTGTGCGGCTCCAGTAAAAGATCGTGATCGAGATCGAGATCGAGAATCTCGCCTCGGTCCTTTTCATCACGATGCGCGTGCATGACGGTCTCCAAATGACAACGGAGATCCGCCTCGCACGGGTCTTTTTCCACGCAACCCCCCGGGGACTCCCCTTCCCCGATGGGGTGAGGCGCGTCCCCATATTTGCAAGGAGGACGCCATGCAATTGAGCTTTCTCGCAGGCTCACCGGTCGTTACGCCCCCCTCGGGGCGCCGGCCGGCCCACCCCAAGGCCCTGATCGACCCGTCCGCCCAATACCAGGCGTGGCAGGCCGACCGGGCCTGGCTGGAACACCATGCGGAAGAACTCCAGGGGTGGTTCCTGTTCCGCCACCTCCGCCTGCTCGCCGATCCTTTGGTTGGCCCGGTGGAGCGGGACGATCTGTTGAACTGGTTGTGCGCGGACTCCATGCCGCCGCAACCGTTCAGCTTCACCGTGTGCGCACGGGCCTATGACCCGCGCATCGATCCAGCGGCCCTGCGCGATTTGTTCCTCGCGCAACTGCATCGCCAGGGATTCAAGCCGCCGCTTCAGCAAGCGGCCTAATCCTTTTTCATCCATCCCCACCGGGGACGATCGGTTGACGATCCGCCCCCCGGGGCGGCGTGCGTCCGCTCGTCCTCTTCTTTTTCTTTTTCTTTTTCTTTATTCGAGGAGAAGACGATGATCTTTGATCAGGATTTTCCCATCGCCGACACGTTCGGCATCGCCGCCCCGGATCACCTGCGCGTGCCCGGCGCGATGTACCCGGGACCGCTCACCCCGCCGTCCCGGCCGGACTACCGGTTCCGACCGGCGCTCTTGTCCGACCTGTTGGCCTGGCACCAAGGGATCGCCCAAGGCCAACATCATGACGGGTTGTGGCTGACCGGGCCGATGGGCGCCGGCAAGTCCAGCCTGGTCGGGGAAACCGCCACCCGGCTGAATCTGAATGTGGTGTCGGTCAACGGGCAGCGTCGATTGGAGCTGGCCGATCTGATCGGGCATCTCACCGTGCTCGGCGGCGATGTTCTGTTCCAGGACGGCCCCCTGACCCTGGCCGCGCGCCACGGCTGGTGGCTGCTGTTGAATGAAGCGGACCTGATGGAGCCCGGCGAGCTGGCCGGCCTCAACACCCTGTTGGACGGCGGGCCGCTGGTGCTCGCCGAGAACGGCGGGGAGGTCGTCCAGCCCGCCCCCGGTTTTGGCTTGATCGCCACGGCCAATACCGTCGGGTTGGGCGATGCGTCCGGTCTGTATGCCGGGACCCAGCGCCTGAATGCGGCGTTGTTGGATCGGTTCTGGACGGTCGTCGTCGACTATCCGGCGCCGGACGAGGAAGCCGCGGTCGTCACCGCCGCTGTGCCCGGCCTGCCCGCGGCGATCATCGAGAAAATGATCGAGGTCGCCGGCGAAGTGCGCCGGTTGTTCCAAAGCAACGAAGGCGGGGTGGAACTGACCTTCTCCACCCGCACCCTGGTGCGCTGGGCCTATTTGGCCCAGCAGTTCCGGAACGCGCCCCAGCCGCTGGAGCACGCCCTGCGCCGGGCCTTAACCCACCGCGCCGAACCGGAAACGGCCGCCGCGATTCATGGGATCGTCCAACGCTGCTTCGGCGGGGAGGCGGCCCATGCCGATTAAGGTGCTGCTTTTACGCTACACCCATCCGGATGGGTCCGAGAAGGACTGGGGCTATCCGGTGGACACCACGGCCGCATCTCCGGCGTTTACGGTCTTCTATGGTCGCGCCGGTTCGGCGCTGCGCCAAACGGAGACGCCGGCGGCCGAGTGTCACGACCGCAACCCGGCGCGGGAAGCCGAACGGCGCGAACGCGAGAAACGCGCCAAGGGCTATTACGTCCTGGGCGAATTCTGGCTGGCCGATAACCGGCGCGAACTGCATCGGGTGACCCCTTCGGGGGTGGTGCCGGCATCTTCCGCGCTGCCCCCGCCGGCACCGGCCGCGCCCTCCCCGTCGGCACCGGCCGCGCTGCCCCACCTGTACTGGCGGTGGCGGCCGGAGCCGGGGATGGATGTGGCCACCCAGCAGGCGCGGCTGGAAGCCGCCATTCGCCAAGTGGCGGAGCCCTTGGCGTGCGTGGGCTGGCGGATCCCCGCCATCCAACCGGACATTGACGCCGCCCGGTTAGGGTCGGTGGTGATCGAGCAAGGGACCGGCTCGCTCGCGCTCACGGCCGACCTCCGGCCGCTGATCGCCTTCTGGCTCCTCCTGGCGCGCGCCTGTTCGTGCGTGCGGCTGGCGGATGACCAGGGGAAACGGATCATCGCCTGGCCGCCCGAGCTGCCGGTGGATCCGGCGGTGCTGGAAATCTTGGGCTTGAAGCCCAAAGACCTCGGCCAGCTCCTCGCCGCCACCGGCGGCGAGGCCTGGTTCTTCTGAACTTCCACCCCCTGGGCGGACGCTCCTGTTCGCTCCTGAGGGCGCGCGGGGCGTTCGCCTTTTGTTAAGAGGAGAAGACCATGCAAGCGCAAAGCGTGGATTGGCTCTCCGACCAACTGGTGTTTGTCCATCTCGACATCACCTGTTGGTCGGGAAAACAGCGGCTGACCCCCGAAGATCTGGGGTTGGATCGCGCCCAGCTTCCCCCCGAGACCCTGGTCTCATTAGGCGACAAGCAACTGGTCGATCCGGAGGCGTTGAAAACCTTCGGCTCGATCCGCAGCGCGGCCCGTCGTCTTTGTCTGGCCGTGGGAACGCGCTTCCTGGGCGGTTATGCCGTGCCGGTGGCGAAAGCGCCGGCGCTCCTGGCCGAACTGGACGCGCTCGGCCAACGCTACCAGGACGCCCGCGCGGCGTTCCTGGCCGGCTACCACGGCCAACTCGCCGCCTGGACCCAGCAACAGCCCCGCGAATGGCAAAAACTGATCGAGGACGCGCTGGTCCCGGCGGAGTATGTCGGCGGCCGGCTGAGCTTCGCCGTCCAGGCCGTGCGCTTCGCCGCGCCCGACCCGGCGGTGGTTGACCATGCGGGGCTGTCCCAGGCGCTGTCCGGCCTGAGCGGGCAGGTCCTTCACGAAATCGCCGGCGTGGCGCGCGAAACCTTGGAACGCTCGTTTCAGGGCAAGCGCGAAGTCACCCGACGGGCGCTCAGTCCGCTGGCGTCTATCCGCGACAAGCTCGATGGGCTGTACTTCCTCGACGGCCGCTTTCGAGCGATCGTCGGCGAGATCGACCGGCTCGTGTCTCAGGTCCCGACGCAAGGGCCGATCGCCAACGGCGTGTTAGCCGCACTGACCCAGTTTCTCAGCCTGGCCGCGCAACCGGACGGACTGCGGACCTGGGCGGAGAGCGCCTCAGTCTGGGAAACGCCCCAAGAGGCCCTGGGGCTGCTCGACCACTGGGCTTTCCCGCCCGCGTCTCGCGTGGACGCGGAGGAACGGACCGAAGAATTGATCCCGGAATTGATCCCGGAATTGATCCCGGAGTCCCGGTCCGCCCCGACCCCCGCGCGGGCCTCGACATCCCCGATGGACGCGGAAACGCCTGTGTCCATTGAGGACCACAAACCGGTCGCTCCGGTCGTTGTTGACGTTGAAGTTGAAACCGAATCGGCCCCGTCGACCACGGACACCGGCTGGTTTTTCTAAGTCCTTGTTCTTTCCCCCACGGGGACACCCACGTCCCCGCGGGGGCGCGGTGCGTCCTTTTTATTGCACAGGAGGCATCATGAAGAAGAACCCCTTGCTGGGAGCGTTACCGATCCTTGCCAAGATGCTGGGCCGCCGGCTCGGTGTCCAGGTGGTGATCGGCGCCGACGAGGCCCACACCGATGGCCAGACGATCTATCTGCCGGCGCTCCCGGCGGACGATGCGGCGCTGGCCATCCTGGCCAATGGCTACATTGATCACGAGGCCGCGCATCTCCGTTATACGGATTTCACGGTCCCCAAGCCGCCCGGCGTGGCCGGCGCCTTCAGTAATCTGCTGGAGGACATCCGCATCGAGCAGGCGCTCGGCGCGGCCTACCCCGGCAGCCGGGACAACCTGACGGCGCTGATCGCCACGCTGGAGGTCGAACAACCGCTCACGCCCCCGGCGGACGCGGCCATTGATCAACAGGTCTTCGCCGGCCTGCTGGCTCTGCTGCGGGCGCGCCTCCTGGGACAAACCGCTTTGGCCCCGGCCGCGGCCA
>Ga0209607_1000982_pt1 | contig 24024 bp, 22 predicted proteins | sample AD_UKC117_MetaG_FD_184413 | JGI IMG/M metagenome (GOLD analysis project Ga0209607, IMG submission 184413) | Active sludge microbial communities of municipal wastewater-treating anaerobic digesters from Hong Kong - AD_UKC117_MetaG (SPAdes)... | ecosystem: Engineered > Bioreactor > Anaerobic >... | reverse complement strand
AGTCATTCATGAACCATTACATCCAAACCGAAACGGCGCGCCTCCATGCGAACATCCCAAGCCAACCCCCATCCACCCGGCTTCGACTCGTCGCCTGAACCAGGGGCGCGCTCGACTGGTTACGCCCGTTTCCAACCGCGAGGTTACCGTTATGACACCCACCGTCGCCATCATCGGGGGCACCGGCCTCGCTACCTTGGACGCTCTACGGACCGCGCATCGGGAAACGCTGTCCACGCCCTACGGCGAGCCATCCAGTCCCTTGATTCACGGTGAACTGGGAGGACGAGCCGTGGTTTTCCTGCCTCGCCATGGTCAGCATCACACCTTGCCGCCGCACAGGATCAACTACCGGGCCAACCTCTGGGCGCTACACCGGCTCGGCATCGAGCAGGTCATCGCGGTGGCGGCGGTGGGCGGCATTCGCGCCGATATGGCACCAGGGGTACTGGCGCTTCCCGATCAGATCGTGGATTACACCTGGGGCCGGCACTGCACCTTCTTCGAGGATAACCTGAGCCACGTCACCCATATCGATTTTACCGAACCCTACTGCCTGGAACTGCGGGAACGGCTGATCCAGGCGGCTCGCAAGCTGGGTCTTGAGGCGCGCGAGTCATGCACCTATGCGGCGATGCCGGGGCCACGGCTGGAGACGGCGGCGGAAATCCGCCGGCTGGAGCGGGACGGTTGCGATATCGTCGGCATGACCGGAATGCCGGAAGCCGCCCTGGCCCGCGAGCTGGGCATGCGCTATGCCGCGTGTGCGGTGGTGGCCAACTGGGCGGCGGGTAAGGTTGCCGGCACGATCAGCATGGCCGAGATCGAGAGCAATTTGGCCGGTAGCATGGATAAGGTCAAGGCGCTGCTGGCGCAAGTCATCCCAACCCTGGTACCGCTCTGATCTCACCCGCCGCGTACGGTCCGGCCGGTCCGCAAGTTGCGGATGGCGGTCGGTCGGGCCGCGCCGCCGGTCGGACCGGGCAGCAGGGCATCGAGATGCCGCCCCAGTTGCCGGCGTGCCGCCAGCGCGCTGCGAGCCGGCGGACGGCCGCTGAGGTTGGCGCTGGTGGATACCAGCGGATGGCCGCAAGCTCGGCACAGCGCCGCCGCCAGCGGATGGGCGGTCACCCGCACCGCCAGGGTGTCGTGCCGGCCTCGTAGCCAGTGCGAGGTTCCGCTCCGGGCGGGAACCAGCCAGGTGTAGGGTCCCGGCCAACTGGCGTGCAACCGCCCCAGCTCGGCCGGGGTCAGGGGGTGCAGAAAGGGGGCGAGCTGGGCGAAATCGGCCGCGATCAGGATCAGGCCCTTATGCGCCGACCGGCGCTTGAGCGCGAGCAAGCGCCGTACCGCTGGTTCGTTGCGGGGATCGCAGCCGAGCCCGTACACCGCCTCGGTGGGGTAGGCGATCAGGCCACCGGAACGGACCGCGCGGGCGACGGCGCGCAAACGTGGCAGGTTGATGGCGGACACTCCAGGTCAGGACGACTTAGCGGCGCGGCGGCGGGTGGTGGGCTTCTTGTCGGGCGCGTCACGCACCAGCGCTTCGCACTCGGCCAGCGCCAGGCTGGCTGGATCGCGGTCCTTGGGCAGACGGACGTTTTTCTTGCCGTCGGTGATGTAAGGGCCGAAGCGGCCGTTCAGGATGCGGATGGAAGAATCGGGGAACTCACGCAGAACCTTGTTGGCCACCGCCTGCCGGTGCGCGGCGATCAGTTCCAGCGCCCGCTCGCGGCTGACGGTGTAGGGATCTTCCTGTTTCAGCGAAACGTAGCTTTTGCCGTAGCGAACATAGGGTCCGAACCGGCCGATGTTGGCCTGGATCGGCTCGCCGTCGGCGGTGGCGCCGAGATCGCGCGGTAATTGAAACAGCGCCAGCGCCTCATCCAGGGTGAGGGTATTCATCCGCTGCTCCGGCCGCAGGCTGGCGAAGCGCGGTTTGTCGGCATCCTCCTTGACGCCGATCTGCGCGTAGGGGCCGAATCGGCCCATCCGCACCGAAACCGGTTTACCCGTCTTGGGGTCGTTGCCCAACTCGCGGCTTTGCACCACGTCCTGGCGCGAGACGTTTTCCGTCTTCTCCGCGACCCGCTGCTTGAACGGGTCCCAGAAGCCTCGCATCAGCGGCAGCCAATCTTCCTCGCCGCGAGACACCGCGTCCAGATTGTCCTCCAACCGGGCCGTGAAGTCGTAATCCACATATTGGGTGAAATGCTGGGTCAAGAAGCGGTTGACGATGCGGCCGATGTCGGTGGGTTTGAAACGGCGGTTGTCCAGCACCGCGTATTCGCGGGCCAGCAGGGTCGAGATGATCGCCGCATAGGTCGAGGGTCGGCCGATGCCGTATTCTTCCAGCGTCTTGACCAGGCTGGCCTCGGAAAAGCGTGGCGGCGGTTCGGTGAAGTGTTGTTCCGGCCGCAACGCCAGCAGATCGACCCACTCACCGGTTCGCAACGGCGGCAACATCCGCCCTTCGATGTCGTCGGCTTGGTCGTCCACGCCTTCGCGGTAGACCGCCATGAAACCGGGGTCGGCGACGACCGAACCGGTGGCGCGAAAGCTGTTGCCGGCGCCGCAGGCCAGATCCGCCGCGACCGTGTCCAGGGTGGCCGGGATCATCTGGCAGGCGACGGTGCGCTTCCAGATCAACTCGTACAACGCGTACTGATCGGCATTGAGGTGGGCGCGGATGGTTTCCGGCGCGACCGCGACCGAGGTCGGACGGATCGCTTCGTGCGCCTCCTGGGCGTTCTTGGCCTTGGTCTTGAACAGTCGGGGGCTGGCCGGCACATTGTGCGCGCCGTAGCGCTGGAGGATCAGCGCGCGGATCTCGGCGAGCGCCTCCTGGGCGAGGTTGACCGAATCGGTGCGCATGTAGGTGATCAGACCGACCGCACCGCCGCCGGTATCGATGCCCTCGTACAATTGCTGGGCGACCCGCATGGTGCGCTGGGTGGAGAAACCCATCTTGCGCGAGGCTTCCTGCTGCAGGGTCGAGGTGGTGAACGGCGCGGCGGGATGGCGCTTGCGCTGCTTGCGTTCCACCTTGGCGACCCGCAACCGGCCGATGGCGGTGGGATCGACCGCTGGTTCCCCGGACTCGGCCAGTTGGGCGCGCGCCGCGGCCAGCAGGGTTTGTTCCAGGATCCGCGCCCGAGCACCGTCGGCGATACTGAACTGGGTCAGTTTCTCGTCGGCATACTCCAGCAGGCGGGCGGTGAACGGCTGACCGGTTTTGGCGGCGTCGGCTTCCAGGCTCCAGTACTCCCGGGTCTGGAACCGCTCGATTTCCTCCTCGCGCTCGACGATCATCCGTAGTGCCGGCGACTGCACCCGGCCGGCCGACAAGCCGGGCCGGATTTTCTTCCACAGCAGCGGCGACAGGTTGAAGCCGACCAGGTAGTCCAGCGCGCGGCGAGCCTGTTGAGCGTTGACCAGGTCCAGCGATAGCTGGCGGGGGTGGTCGATGGCGTCCAGAATCGCCCGCTGGGTGATTTCGTGGAACACCACCCGCTGTACCGGTTTGTCGCTCAGCAGGTCGCGCTGCCGGAGGATTTCGTGCAGGTGCCAGGAAATGGCTTCGCCCTCGCGGTCCGGGTCGGTGGCCAGATACAGGGCATCGGCTTTGGCGACCGCCTTGGCGATGGCTTCGACATGGCGCAGGTTTTTCTCGATCGGCTGATACTTCATGGCAAAGTCGTGTTCCGGATCGACCGCGCCCTCCTTGGGAACCAGGTCACGCACATGACCGTAGGAGGCCAACACTTCGAAGTCCTTGCCCAGGTATTTCTTGATCGTTTTCGCCTTGGCCGGCGACTCCACGATGACCAAGTTCTTGCTCATGACAAATCACTGCGGGTGACTGATGTAAAGGTGGCGCCGGATCGAACTCCGGCCCGAGAAGGCGATGCTCTCGCCACGACCGATCGGCGCGGCGAGAATTCAAGCACACGACGGAAAGATCTGACGAACGCTTGGCGCTTTGGCGCTTAATTTGGCGCTTTGGCGCTTAATGAAGGTAGCCGGGCGGGCTATCGAGCACCAGATCTTCCAGCCAGGCGCAGGCTTCTTCCTGACCGGGTTGGTTGAACAGCAGCATCAGAACGATCCACTTGAGTTGGTGCAGGCCGATATCGTCGGCTTCCAGCGCCATGACTCGATCGATGACCAGTTCGCGGGTTTCCGAATTGAGAATGCCGCTTTGTTCCAGGAACAGCAGGAAACCTTGGCATTCCACATCCAGCTTCGCCAGTTCCGGCGCCACGTAAATGCGGCAGGAACTGGGGTTGACCGGCAGGGCGATTGCCTGACGGTCGACCAAGCTGTCCAACCATTCGAACGCCTGTTGGATCTCCCGCGAGGGAAAGCCGGCGGCGAGCAGTTCGGTCTGGATGGATTCACGGTCGGGGTCGGTGTCCTCATCATCGCCCATGTAGTTCTGAAACAGGTACATCAGCACGTCCAACACGTTTTCTTTCATTCCAGCGCTCATCTGGGAAGGATAAAAACCCCCGCCGTCCGGCGTGGGCGCGGGCGACCGCCGGTTTGGGCGGCCGGCTTTCAGGCTTTCAGGCGGCAGTACAGACCGCCGGGGACGGCTGCCACATAACCTTCCAATTCCAAAATCAACAGCATGGAGGAAACCACTTCCGCCGTCAATCCGCAGCGTTCCACCAGCGAATCGACCGCCAGCGGTCCGTCGTTCATCGCCGCCAGCAGTTGCCGGTAGTCTTCATCCAGTACTTCCGAAGCCGGCGGCGCGGCGGTCGGGGTTTCGGCGCCGTCGCCAACGAACGCCGCGAGAGCACCCAGCTCTTCCAGAACGTCGGCGGCCGTCTCCACCAGTTTCGCGCCCTGCCGGATCAATGCATGGCAACCCTTGACCAGCGGGTTGTGAATCGAGCCGGGAATCGCGAACACTTCCCGGCCCTGGTCGAGGGCCTGGCGGGCGGTGATCAGCGAACCGCTCCGCAGGGCGGCTTCCACCACCAGCACGCCCAGGGCCAGCCCGCTGATCAGGCGATTGCGCCGGGGGAAGTTCTCGGCGATCGGCGGTGTGCCGATGGGCAGTTCCGATAGCAGCGCGCCGCGCTCGGCGATGGCGTGGGCCAGATCCCGGTGCTTGGCGGGATAGACTCGGTCCAGGCTGGTGCCCATCACCGCGATGGTTGGGCCGCCGCCGGCCAGCGCGCCCTGATGAGCGGCGGCATCGATGCCGAGCGCCAGGCCGCTGGTGATGACCAGGCCGGAACCGGCCAGATGGGCGGCGAAATGGTGGGCGGTTTCCCGGCCGAGCGGGGTCGGGTTGCGGGTGCCGACGATGGCGAGTTGCGGCGCCCGCAAACACTCGGGGTCGCCGTGGACGAACAGCAGCGGTGGCGGATAGGCGATTTGCCGCAACAGCGGCGGGTAGCGGGGGTCGTCCAGTTGCAGCAGATGGTTGTCGGGTCGTTCCAGCCAGGCCAGATCCTGTTCCACCCGCCGCCAGTCGGGTTGGCGCAACGCGTCGAGCGCGGTGGCCGGCAGATCCAGTTGCCGCAGCTCGGCGTGGTCGGCGGCGAAAACTTCCGCCGCCGATCCATAGTGCGCCAACAGCCGGGCAAAACGGGTTGGTCCGATGCCCGGCGTCCGCAACAGCGCCAGCAGCCAGGCCGGTTCGGTGGCCGGAGGCGTGGTGTTACGGTTCAGGGGGTGGTTACCCGATCCTGCAAGCGGATGGCGCGTTCGGCCTGCATCACCAAGCCGTAGCTGACCAGATCGTGGACCTTGTAGATCATCAACAGGCCGGCCCGCTCGCCTGGCAGCTTGATACTGCCGCCGGAGACCGGATCCTCGACTTCCCGCCCCTTGCCGTAGATGGCGAGCACATGGCCGGGCTCGATACCTTCCTGAGCGCCCAGATTGACGATGACGCTGCTGTACTGGGTGATCTGGGTAACGTCGGTGTCGAGTTTGGCGATGATGGAGCCTTCCGTGTCCGGCGGGACCGGATGCGGCTCGAAGCTGTAAAGCTCGTGCTCGGCCTTGATCGGCAGCAGCCGGTCGCCGGCCCGGATTGGGGCAATGGTGCTGGCCAGCGTGAACGTGGCCGGATCGGCGTCCTGTTCCAGGATCGCTTCGCCCAAATAGACACCGGCGGTGCCCAGGTAGCGACCGGAACCGGGCTCGCGCAGCGCTTCGCCGGGGTGGAACACTTGATAGCGTGGCTGGTCAAAGAGAGAGCCGCGCGCGTATACCCGGTCGTGGTCGGCGTAGACGACCTGATCGTCGTCGTCAGCCACGATGTAGGGCGTTCCTTTCCACTGGGCGTCGCTCAGGATCACGGCGCGGGTCAGAAACGATTCGACCGCGTCGCGCGGCACCGGCGGGATCGGTTGGCTCAATTCCTCGATTCGAACCGTGGGCGACAACTTGATCAGCGGAACCTCGTCGCGTTCGGCGACCGCTAACTGAGGCTGACCGTCGGCGTCGTGGCTGAACTGGAGCACGTCGCCGGGGTAGATCCGGTTCGGGTTGCGAAGCTGCGGGTTTTGCCGCCAGATCTCCCGCCATTGCCAGGGGTTTTGCAGAAACCGTCCGGCGATGCTCCACAGCGTGTCGCCGGGGACCACGGTGTAGGTTTGGGGGTGGTCCTGCCGCAGCACGACCGGTGCCGGTGCGGCGCCGATGGTTCCCGCCGCTGATCCCGAAATCAGCGGCGGTTCGGCGGCGGTGGGGCCGGATTCAGGTTGGGAAGGCGTTTGGGCGCACGCCCCGAGCAGGACCGCCGCCGCCAGCGACAGGGTAGTCCCAAGCCGTTTTGAGGAACGCGTGACGTTCGAGGAACGCGAGATGTTCATGGTCCTTGCTCATCCTCCGAAGAAACGGGCGGGAGTGTAGCGAATCACCCCCATCGCGCTAAAGTATAGCCCTCATGCCGGGGTTTCTCGTATGATTTCCATATGCAAAAGCTAGTTTAGTCGACTGAACGAAGCATTCGTGGAGCTACCATGGCCCGATTGACCATACTGCATTATCCCGATTCCCGGCTGCGCAAACCGGCGCTGCCGGTGGAAATCGTCGACGACGGCGCGCGCGCGCTGGTGGCCGACATGCTGGAGACCATGTACGCGGCACCGGGCATCGGTTTGGCCGCGACTCAGGTCAACGTTCGGAAACGCATCGTGGTGATGGATGTTTCCGAGGAGAAAAATCGGCCGCTGGTGTTCATCAATCCGACCTTGCTGGAGCGGGAAGGCGAAGGCGAGATGGAGGAGGGTTGTTTGTCGGTGCCGGGCTTTTACGAAACCGTCCGCCGCGCCGAGCGGGTCCGGGTCAGCGCGCTGGACCGCGACGGCGAGCCGTTCGAACTCGACGCCAGCGGCCTGCTGGCGGTCTGCATCCAGCACGAGATCGATCATCTGGATGGCAAACTGTTCGTGGATTATCTGTCGGCGCTGAAGCGCGACCGCATCCGCAAGAAACTGGAAAAACAGACCCGACTGGAATCGCACGCGTCCTGAGCATGGATGCGTCCGGCGCCGTGCCCGCTCCGCCAAATGGCGTCACCCGTTTCCGGAAAATGGGTGACGCCTCCGCCAAACCGCCTGCCGCATGACCGTTGCTTCGTTACGTTTGATCTTCGCGGGTACCCCCGATTTTGCGGTGCCCGCCCTGCAAGCCCTGATCGATGCCGGCCGTGCGCCCGTCGCCGTCTATACCCAACCGGACCGACCGGCCGGGCGCGGCCGACAGTTGCGCGCCAGCCCGGTCAAGGTTTGCGCGCGGGCCGCCGGCATTCCGGTCCACCAGCCGGTCAGTTTGCGCGATCCCGCCGTTTGGGCCGAGCTGACGGCCACGGCGCCGGATCTGCTGGTGGTGGCCGCTTATGGCCTGATCCTGCCGCCGGCGGTGTTGGCGATCCCGCGACTGGGCTGCATCAACATCCATGCCTCGTTGTTGCCGCGCTGGCGCGGCGCGGCGCCGATTCAGCGGGCGCTGCTGGCTGGCGACGACGAGACCGGCATCTGCCTCATGCGCATGGAAGCCGGCCTGGATACCGGGCCGGTGCTGGCGCGGGCCGCCTGCCCGATTCCTCGAGGGACGACGGGTGGCGAGTTGCACGATCGATTGGCCGCGCTGGGCGCCGACACGCTGCGGGCGGCGTTGCCGGATCTGTTGACCGGACGACTGATCGCCGAAGCGCAGAACGACGCCCTCGCCACCTACGCGCCCAAGCTGGACAAGGCCGAGGCCGACCTGGACTGGACCCGACCAGCGTCGGAATTGGAGCGGCGGGTACTGGCGTTCAACCCTTACCCCATCGCCCGGACCTGGTTGGACGGTCAACCGCTGCGCGTCTGGCGGGCTCGGGCCGAGCGGGAGTCGGTGGCCGCCGCGCCCGGCACGGTCCTGCGCGAAGACTCGGCGGGTATCGTGGTTGCGGCCGGTTCCGGGGTGCTGTGGTTGACCGAAGTGCAACTGCCCGGCGGCCGGCCATTGCCGGCCGCGGCGTTTCTGAACGCCCACCGACTGGCTGGCCAGCGGTTGGGCGCGGCATGAACGCCCGCGTTATCGCGGCTCAGGCGCTGGGTCGGGTATTGGGTGAGGGGGAGTCGCTGGCCACGGTGCTGCCGTCGGCGCTGGCACACGCCGATCCGGGTGAACGCGGTTTGCTGCAGGAGCTGTGTTACGGCGTCTGTCGCTGGCAGCCGCAGTTGCGGTTTTTGCTCGATCGATTGCTGGCCAGACCACTGGCGCCCGGCGAGCAGGTGCTTCGGGGTTTGCTGCTGGCGGGTCTCTACCAGTTGTGGCATTTGCGCGTTCCCGAACACGCCGCGGTGGCCGAAACCGTCGCCGCCGTCCGCCCCTTGCGCAAGCCCTGGGCGGCGGGTCTGGTCAACGCGGTGCTGCGAAGCGCGCTGCGCCGCCGCGCGGAACTGGAGGCGCTGATCGAGGCGGACGCGGAAGCCCGTGCCGCCCATCCGCGCTGGTTGTTGGACTGGCTGCGGCAGGATTGGCCGGACGATTGGCCGGCCATCGTCGCCGCCAACAATGTCCGGCCGCCTTTCACGATGCGGATCAATCGTCTTCGGCTCGATCGGGAGGCGTACCGGCAACGACTGGCGACGGCGGGTTACGACGCCGGGCCGGCGGCGGCCGAAACCGCATTGACCCTGTCCACTCCCACCGATCCGGCGATATTGCCGGGCTTCGCCGAGGGTTGGGTGTCGGTTCAGGATGCCGGCGCGCAACTGGCCGCGTCGTTGCTGGCGGCTCGACCGGGACAGCGGGTGCTGGACGCCTGCGCCGCGCCCGGCGGTAAGACCGGGCATCTGCTGGAATGCGCGCCGGATCTCGATCTGACCGCGCTGGATTGCGACGCCGGCCGATTGGAGCGGGTGCGCGACACCTTGGCCCGGTTGCGGCTGAACGCTCGACTGCTCGCGGGCGACGCCCGGTGGCCGGCGGACTGGTGGGACGGCGCGCTTTACGATCGAATTCTGCTGGACGCTCCCTGTTCGGCGACCGGGGTGATCCGTCGTCATCCCGATATCAAACTGCTGCGCCGCAAGAGCGATATCGCCGCGCTGGCCGAACGGCAGCAGGCGTTGCTGACCGGGCTGTGGCCGCTGCTGCGGCCGGATGGCCGGTTGCTGTACGTCACCTGCTCGGTGCTGCGCGCGGAAAACGAGCGGGTGGTGGCGGCTTTTCTCGCTGCCCATCCGGATGCCCACGAGCAGCCGATCGTGGCGGACTGGGGGCACGCCTTACCGCATGGCCGTCAGATTCTGCCGGGCGAGGGCGGCATGGACGGTTTCTATTATGCCGTGCTGCGCCGGCAGGCCATTTTCCCAGAGACGGAACCATGATGCCGGTTGGCATGCCGATCAGGACCTGGCCCCGCCTCGGACTGCTGGCGCTGGCCCTACTGGTGCTGTTGGAGAGCGTCAGTAGCGTCCAGGCGGCTGGGTTCGACGTGATCAGCGCCAGTACCCGCTTGGAGAAAGGGGTCTACCATCTGAATGCCGAGATCGAATACGACCTTAGCGAGCCGGCGCTGGATGCCCTGCAAAACGGGGTGCCACTGACCATCGAATTGCTGATGGAGGTGCGGCGGCGGCGCTCGTGGGTGTGGGACGAAACGGTCTATTCGTTGGCGCAACGCTTCCATCTCGAATACCATGCGCTGAGCCGGCAATATCTGGTTCACAACCTCAACAGCGGCGAACGCCGTAACTTCTCCACCCGCCCGGCCGCGCTGCGGTTCATGGGCCGGATTCACGAATTCCCCATGCTCGATCGCAGCCTGCTGGCGCCCGACCAGCGGTACGAAGGGGCTTTGCGGGCGCGACTCGCGCTCGACACCTTGCCGACGCCGCTGCGCTTGTTCGCCTATCTCTCCGAGGACTGGCAACTGGCCAGCGAGTGGTATACGTGGCCGCTTTGATCCGCCGGCTCGCCCGTGGCCAAGGGCTGTTTCCCGTGCTGGTGCTGTTGGGGTTGCTGTTGGTCATGTTGGTGGTGGTGGCGGGCGCCACCACCAACTCGACCCACTTCGAACAGGTGTATGCTTGGTTGCTGTTGGCCAGCGCCGTCGGACTGGCGGTATTGGCGGCGCTGATTCTTTACAATCTGATCAGTTTGCTCGGCTTGTACCGCCGTCAGGTGCCCGGCGCGCGGTTGATCTTGCGGCTGGTGGGGATCTTCGCCGTGCTGGCCATCACGCCGGTGGCGCTGGTTTACGGCTTCTCGCTGAATTTCCTGCAACGGGGGATCGATAGCTGGTTCAACGTGCAGGTGGACCGCGGCCTGGAGGATGCCCTGGAGCTCAGTCGCACCGCATTGGATCTGCGGATGCGCGACGTGCTCAAGCAGACCACGCGGATCGCCGACAGCGTCGCTGATAACGACGGAGAACAGGCGGCTCGGCGTCTGGACGACCTGCTCGATTTCGGCGAGGCTTCCGAGCTGACCCTGTTCGGTCGCGGTGGTCGGATCATCGCGACCGCCACGGCTTATCCATCGTCGGTGTTGCCGGAACCGCCGCCAGATACGGTGTTGTTGCAGGTGCGACAGGGTCGCGATTACGTTGGCCTGGAGCCGATCCGCGATAAGGGGTTCCATATCCGCGTGGTGGTACGGGTCACCAGCTTTGGCAACGAAGATCGGTTACTGCAAGCGCTGTTTCCAGTGACCGACCGGCTCAGTTTGTTGGCCGACGCGGTGCAGGCGGCCTTCGACAGTTATAAGGAATTGATCTTCCTGCGGGCGCCGTTGAAAGCCAGTTTCACCCTGATTCTGTCGCTGGCGCTGCTGCTGGCGGTGCTGGCGGCGTTCTGGGCCGCATTCTACACCGCGCACCGCTTGGTGCGGCCATTGCGTGAGCTGGCCGATGGTACTCAGGCAGTCGCCGCCGGCCAGTTCGACAAACAACTGATGACCCGCGCCGGTACCGATGAGTTGGGGTTCCTGGTGCAGTCCTTCAACCAGATGACCCGTAACTTGGCGCAGGCGCGCGACGCCGCGCAGCGCAGCCAGGAGCTGGTCGAAAGTCAGCGTGCTTATCTGGAGGCGATGCTGGCACGGTTGTCGTCCGGGGTTCTGACCATCGATCAGGCCGGTCGCCTGCAAACCTGCAACGAGGCGGCCAGCCAAATCTTGGGAGTTGACTTACAGCCGTTCGTCGGCACCCATAGCCAGATCATCGCGATCGAGCAGCCGGTGTTGCAGGATTTTCTTGAGGCGATTGCGCCTCAGTTCGCCGAGATCGGCGACTGGCGGCAGGAGATTAGCTGGTTCAGTGGCTCTGGCCGGCGCATTCTGATGTGTCGCGGCAGTTCGCTGCCGGACACGGTCGGCCTGCGCGGCGGTCACGTCGTGGTTTTCGACGACATCACCCATCTGATGCAGGCCGAACGCGACGCCGCCTGGGCCGAGGTGGCACGCCGCCTGGCGCACGAAATCAAGAATCCGCTGACGCCGATCCAATTGGCCACCGAGCGCATCCGTCACAAGTACCTCAAGCAGTTCGATGCGGAGCAAGGTCGGGTGCTTGATCGCGGCACCCACACCATCATCCAACAGGTGCAGGCGATGAAGGAGATGGTGGACGCTTTCAACGAATACGCGCGCCCGCCGCGCCTGCGCCTGGAGCCGGTGGAACTGAACGAATTCATTGCCGAGGTGCTCTATCTGTACCGCGATTATCCGGCCGGCGTGGAGATCAAGCTGGATCTGGCCCACGAGCCGCTGCCGATCAACGCCGACAAGGGGCGGCTGCGCCAGTTACTGCATAACCTGGTCAAGAACTCGATCGAAGCCATCGGCGACGGCCACGGTTCGACCTTGTGGATCGGCGCCGCCCGCGAGCATGTGACCGGCGCCGATTGCGCCCAACTGAGTTTACGCGACGACGGCCCCGGTTTTCCCGACAACATCCTGAATAGCGCCTTCGAGCCCTATGTGACTACCAAACCCAAGGGAACCGGACTAGGATTGGCCATCGTCAAGAAAATCGTTGAAGAACACGGGGGATGGATCCAGTTGGAATCGCCGGCGGATGGCGGCGCCCGGGTCGTGGTCCGGTTGCCGCTGCACGGCAGCGCTGGGTCCCCGGTCCCGCCCGCCGGTCCCGCCGTGCCGTTAAATGCCGATAAGGAGGCCGGATGAGCGCATCTTATATTCTGGTGGTCGATGATGAGCCGGACATTCGCGATCTGGTGAAGGAAATCCTGGAAGATGAGGGTTATAGCGTTGCCATCGCGGAGAATGCCGCCGCAGCTCGTGAGGCCCGCCGCGCCCAGCGGCCCGATCTGATCCTGCTCGATATCTGGATGCCAGACACCGACGGTATCACCTTGTTGAAGGAATGGAGCGAGGGCGACCATCTGCCTTGTCCGGTGATCATGATGTCCGGCCACGGCACGGTCGAGACTGCGGTCGAGGCGACCCGGCTGGGCGCCTACGATTTCATCGAGAAGCCGCTGTCGATGGCCAAGCTGCTGCTGACCGTGGAGCGGGCACTGGACGCGGATCGGTTGGCGCGGGAAAACCAGAACCTGCGTCGCCAGCAGCGAATCGTGACCGAGCCGGTCGGCCGTAGCGAGGTGGTGCAGCGCTTGCGCGCCCAGGTGCTCAAGATCGCCCAGCACGATGCGCCGGTGCTGGTGTTCGGTGAACCCGGAACCGGCAAGGAAGTTTATGCTCGTTTCCTGCACGCGCACAGCCCGCGCCGCAACGGCCCGTTCGTGGATGTCGGGGTCGGTTCGATCGCCCGCGAAAACGCCAGTCTGGAACTGTTCGGTTCCGAGCAGGGCGAGCGGATTCACTATGGCCGCTTGGAGCAGGCCAGTGGCGGTACCCTGTTTCTTGACGAACTGGCCGACATGGACCTCGAAGCCCAGGCCAAGCTGGCCAGTGCCCTGGAAAACGGCTCCTTCCTGCGCATTGGTGGCAAGGAGCCGGTGCGGGTCAACGTGCGAGTGGCGGCCGCCACCCACCGCGATCTGGAGCAGGAGGTGGCGATCGGACGGTTCCGCGAGGATCTGTATTATCAATTGAACGTGGTGCCGATCAAGTTGCCGCCGTTGCGCGATCACATCGAGGACGTGCCGGAACTGCTGAACTACTACATCGGCTATTTCGTCGATCAGGAAGGGCTAACCTACCGCCATTTCACCCTGGCGGCCCAGAACCGGCTGCGCAACTACAACTGGCCCGGCAACATCCGCGAACTGAAGAATCTGGTGCAGCGCCTGCTGATTCTGGGCGGCGACGAAGAAATTGCGTTGGAGGAAGTGGACGCCGCCGTGCGCGGCATCACCACTGCCAAATCCCAGGATGTCGGCAGCATTCCCCTGAACCTGCCGCTGCGCGAAGCGCGGGAACAGTTCGAGCGAACCTATCTGATGCAGCAGTTCCGCGAATGCGAGGGCAACGTGGCGCGGTTAGCCGATCGGGTTGGCATGGAGCGAACCAACCTCTACCGCAAGCTGCGCGCCCTGGGCATCGATCCCAAGAAGGCGCTGGATGAGTGAGGGTGGTTTATGAAGATCGTGATGCTCGGCGCCGGGCAGGTGGGTGGTTCGGTCGCGCACATTCTGGCGAGTGAGGCCAACGACGTCACCGTGGTCGACGCCAACGCTGAACGCTTGCAGGCGCTGCAGGATCGACTGGATATTCGCACCGTCTGCGGTCACGCCGCCTATCCGGGCGTACTGGAGCAGGCGGGTGTCGCCGACGCCGACATGCTGATTGCGTTGACCGACAACGATGAAGTCAACATGATCGCCTGTCAGGTGGCGCACACCCTGTTCAACACCCCGACCAAGATCGCGCGGGTCCGGGCGGGGGGCTATATCACCTATCAGGAGCGCCTGTTCAGCGACCAGGCGCTGCCGATCGATGTGCTGATCAGTCCCGAGCAACTAGTGACGGACTACATCCGCCACATCATTGAGCATCCCGGTTCCTTGCAGGTGCTGGATTTCGCCGATGACCAGGTTCGGCTGATGGGCGTCAAGGCCTACGAGGGCAGCACGCTGGTGGGCCAGGCGTTGCGCACCCTGCCGGAGCACATGCCGGGTATCGATGCCCGGGTGGCCGCCATCTTCCGCCAAGGCAGACCGATCATTCCAGAAGGCAATACCATCATTACGGCTGACGACGAGGTTTTTTTCATCGCCGCCCGCAAGAATACCCGCGCCATCGTCAGCGAATTGCGCAAGCTGGACAAGATGGTCAAGCGCCTGATCATCGCTGGCGGCGGCCATATCGGAGCACGACTGGCCCAGGCGCTGGAAGAGCGATTCAAGGTCAAGGTCATCGAGCGCAACGTCGCCACCAGCCGGCGGTTGTCGGAGCAGTTGAGCCGAGCCATCGTGCTGCAGGGCGATGCCGCCGACGAAAATCTGTTGCGGCAGGAAAACATCGAAAACATGGACGTGTTCTGCGCCGTAACCAACGACGACGAGGCCAATATTCTGTCGGCGATGTTGGCCAAGCGCATGGGCGCCCGCAAGGTCATGGCGCTGATCAACCGAGTGTCCTACGTGGACCTGGTGGAATCCTCCGGCATCATCGATGTCGCCATTTCGCCGCAGCAGGCCACCATCGGTAGCCTGCTGACCCATGTGCGTCGCGGCGACGTGGTCAAGGTCCATTCCCTGCGTCGGGGCGCCGCCGAAGCGATCGAAGCGGTGGCCCATGGCGACTACAAAACCTCGAAGGTCGTGGGGCGGCGTCTGGACGAAATCAAACTGCCGCCGGGTACCACCATCGGCGCCGTTGCCCGTGGCGACGAGGTCATCATCTGTCATCACGACACCATGATCGAGGCGGATGATCACGTCATCCTGTTTCTGGTCGACAAGAAGCGGGTGCCCGAAGTCGAACGGCTGTTCGCGGTGACGGCGACCTTTCTGTAAGCCCGCGCCGCGCGAAAAAGCCTTATGCTAGAATGGGTGTGCCCCGAATCCCGGCCGGGGGAGTGGCCCCCACCAACATTCCAAAACCGCCAGGCGTTGACAGGACCCCGCACATGACCGCATTCAATTTCGAGCAGGCGCGCTTCAACATGATCGAGCAGCAGATCCGGCCCTGGGAAGTGCTGGATCAGCGAGTCTTGGACACGCTCGCCAGCATGCCGCGCGAGGATTTCGTGCCGGAACGCTACCGTAATCTGGCTTTCAGCGATGTCGCCATCCCTCTCGGCCACGGCGAGGTCATGTTGAAGCCTCCCATCGAGGGCCGCATCCTGCAGGCGTTGGCGCCGCGGCCGGTCGATCAGGTGTTGGAAATCGGCACCGGCAGCGCTTATCTGACCGCCTGTCTGGCGCGCCTGGCCGCTGGGGTGACCAGCGTGGACATCGTCCCCGAGTTCATCGAAGCCGCCCGGCCCAAACTCAAGGCGCATGGCATCGGTAACGTGGCGCTGCATGTCGGCGACGCCAGCCGCGCTTGGGGTGAGCACCGTTACGGCGTCATCGCTGTCACCGGCTCGGTGGCCATGCTCGCCGACTGCTGGCGGCAAAGCCTGAGTCTGGGTGGTCGACTGTTTATCGTGGTGGGTCAGCCACCGGTGATGGAGGCACTGCTGGTCACTCGAACCGGTGAGCAGGAGTGGATCGAGGAAAGTCTGTTCGACACCGAACTACCGCCGTTGCGCAACGCCGGACCCCGCAAAACCTTCGAATTCTGAGCCCCATGCGGCAATTGACGCCCCTCGAACTCCAGCGGATGTTGGCATCGGATCGAGATCTGCCCTTGTTGCTGGATGTCCGGGAGCCCTGGGAAGTGGCGATTGCCTGGATTGATGGTGCGTTCAATCTGCCGATGGGTCGCGTCGTGAGCGGTTGGCGTCAGCTCGATCCGGCGCGGGAGACGGTCGTGATTTGCCACCATGGATTCCGCAGCGCTCAAGTGGTTCTGTTCCTTGAGCGCGCCGGCTTCGAGCGGGTCGCCAATCTGGATGGCGGAATTGATGCTTGGTCGCGCGAAGTCGATCCCACCGTGCCCACCTACTAGTTCGTGTCCCAGTTTTTCCTGATCAGGCACAGGGTTTTCGCCGCGATGATCCGTTTGCTATATTAGCGATCGTTAAAATACCTGTTATCCAAGGGAGTCCGTCAACCATGCCCAAAGCGCACCGTTTGCTGTTGGCCGGAATGGTCGCCGCGCTGTTCGGCCAGCCGGTAGGGGCGGAAGATCTGCTGCAAGTGTACCGTCAATCCATGGAGAGCGATCCCGCGCTCAAGGCCGCCGCCGCCAGCCGGCAAGCCTCCCAGGAAGCCAAACCGCAAGCCCGGGCCCTGTTGTTGCCGAGCGTGGGCGTTACGGCCTCACGTGGCAATACCTTTGGGGTTGTGGGGACGCCGACCGGCAGTGATGGCGGCGACACTCACAGCTATGCGATCGGTTTGACGCAACCCATTTATAACCGTGCCAGCCAAGTACAGCAGCGGTTGGCGGAGGAGACGATCAAGCAAGCCGATGCCGACTTCAGCAACGCGCAGAACGATTTGATCCTGCGGGTGGCACAGGGCTACTTCGGGGTGCTGGCGGCGATCGACAATCTGACTTTCGCCACGGCGGAAAAAAACGCCTTCGCCCGCCAGCTCGAACAGGCCAACCGACGGTTCGAGGTCGGATTGGCCACCATCACCGACGTCTACGATGCCCAGGCCCGGTTCGACGGCGCCGTTTCCTCGGAGATCGACGCCATCAACAAGCTGGCCAACGCCCGCGAGCTCTTGCGGCAGTTGACCGGCCAGGACTATGCGCAACTCAATCTGCTCAGCGAGCGGATGCCGCTGGCGCTGCCCAATCCCAACGATCCCGAGCAGTGGGTGCGCATGGCGTTGGACAACAACCTGACGCTGCGCAGCGCCGGCTTCGGGGTCGAGCAAGCCCGGGAAAATATCCGGTTGCAGAAGGCCGGCCATTATCCGTCCCTGGACCTGAACGCCAACCGTGCCGATGTGGACACCGCGTTCACTCGCACCATCAGCAGCCAAGTCAACCTGCAATTGACCATTCCCTTGTACAGTGGCGGCGCGGTGTCCTCCCGCTCTCGCCAGGCAGCTTACAACTACGAAGCCTCCCGCCAGAATCTGGAGAACCTGCAGCGCGATGCGGTCCGTACCGTTCGCAACGCTTACCGAGGCCAGGAAACCTCCATCAGCCAGATCAAGGCCTTGGACCAGACCCGAGTGTCCACCCGCAGCGCGCTGGAAGCCACCCAGGCCGGTTACGAAGTCGGCACCCGCACCATCGTGGATGTGTTGAACGCCGAACGTAACGTTTACTTGGCCGAGCGGGAATACGCCGCCGCCCGCTATTCCTACATCGCCAATTTCCTGGTGCTCAAGCAGGCCGCTGGTCAATTATCGGAAGAAGATATGGTGGAGATTAACGGTTGGTTGGGCGGACCTGTGCCGACGAATGGCATGCCCGTCGTGCCAGTGCCCGGACAACCCGCTAAACCCGACACCGGCACAGGCAAGACACACAGCAAGAACGCCGCCGCCAAATCCACTGGCAAGTGATTCGAACGGGTCCGGTTACATTATTCCCACGATGACCGTGTGACCGGCCAATGATGCGCGCAGTCGATTTGCCGCCATCGAAGCTCGTTTTCCCATTGGCGAAATTGCCGCGTAGGCTGGCGGCCATTGGCTATGACGGATTGTTGCTGACCGGGGTGCTGTTCGTCGCGGCCGCGCTGGCACTGGGCCTGGCCGTGATTCTGGTCGGCAGCGCGGCGTTTGAAGCACACAACCCATTGGTGGGCAACCCGTTCTTTCGCAGCTACCTGTTGCTGGTGTGTTTCTTTTTCTACGGTGGGTTCTGGGTCCACGGCGGCCAGACCCTGGGAATGCGCGCCTGGCGGGTACGGGTGCGGCGGCACGATGGCCGAGGCATCGGCTGGTGGCAGGCCCTGCTGCGGTTTTTGATCGCCAGTCTGTGGTTGGCGCCGGTGGCTTACCTGCACCAGGTCTTCAAGCTCGGCATCGGTCTCAGCCTGGGAGCCGGTTTTGCGTGCCTCCTGCTGCTGCTGGCGTTGCGCTTGCCGGACCGTTTTTCGGAAACGGAACTGGTGGTGTTGCCTAAAGGCGGCAACGGCTAACGCAGCCGGTGCAGCGCGTAAAACCCGGCACCGAGAAACAGCAGCGATGGCAGCGCGGCCCCCACCAATGGCGGGTAGCCGTACAGCAGCACCACGTTGCCGAGCAGATAATTGATCAGGAAGAACACCAGCCCGAGCAGCAGGCCGACCAGCAAGCGCTGGCCGACGCCCGCCGAGCGCTGCGGGCCGAACACGAACGGCATGGCGATCACCAACATTGCCATATAAGCCAGTGGCGCCAGCAGCTTGCGCCATAAGGCCAGCCGGTAGCCTTGGGCGTCCAGCCCGTTGCGTTCCAGATAATCCACGTAAACCAGCAGGTCGCGGATCGACAGTTGGTTAGGGTTGGCGGCCAGCACTTCCAGGATCTGCGGGCTGATGGCCGAGAGCACCGTCAGGCTGGGCAGTTGCTCGGTCAACACCTTGTCGTCGTCGAAGACGCTGCGGCTCACACCTTCCAGCACCCAGCGACCGGCTTGATAGCGCGCGTCCTGGGCATGAGTGACGGTTTCGAGCCGAGCCTCGGGGTTCACCTTGAAAATATTGATATCCGCCAGCCGGACGCCCGGTAGCACCCCTCGAACGTGAATGAAATAATCGCCGTCGCGTGCCCAGAAGCCGCGGCCGCTGCGGATCGCCAGATTTTCGCCCTTGTCGATGGCGCGCTGTTCACGGGCGAACTGTTCCAGTGGCGGGGCGGCGAACTCGCCCACCAGCAGTACCACCAGGCTCAACAGCAGTCCGGCCTGCAGGACGGAGCGGGTTAGCCGGGTCAGCGACAGCCCGGCGGCTCGCATCACGATCAGCTCGCTGCCGCTGGCCAGCGCGCCCATGCCGAGCAGCCCGCCTACCAGCAGCGCCATGGGGAACAGTTCGTACAGCCGCTGGGGCTGGACCAGCACCAGATAGCGGAGCGCCGCCACGAAGCCGTAACCACCGGTGCCGACGTCTTCCAGTTCCGCCAGTAGGCTCAGAAAGAATTCCAGCAGCAGCAGCGCCAGCAGCGTGACCAGGGTCGTCGTGGCGACGGTGCGAAAGATGTAGCGATCCAGCAGTTTCATGCGGCGCTCCGACGCAGGACGCGCCGCAACAGGCGAATGCCATGGCTGGCGGCGTGGTAGTGAAGCAGCAGTCCGGCGCCGAACAGCAGAAACAGGCCATGCACCCACCACAGACCGACGTGTCCCCCGACGATGCCGTGGCTGAGCCAGGATTCGCCGACGCCGATCAGGTTGAAATTGATGGCGTAGATCAATAGGGCCGCGACGATCCGGCCATAGCGGCCCTCGCGCGGTCGGGCGCGGGCCAGCAGCGGCGCCCATAGGGCGATGACCAGCACCTGAAGCGGGTAGTTGAGCCGCATGTGCAGTTCGGCCACCCGAATGGGGTCGCTGGACCTCAGTAATTTGTGGGTGGGCAGCGTTTCTCGGTGTTTCCATGCCTGCTGGGGCGCGCTGGCATCGACCCGTAGCGCCGCCCGTTCGAAGCTGAGGATTTCGTAATCGCCGCGGCCGGGCTTGCCCCGGTAGCGGTAACCGTGCTCCAACACGATGTGGCGCAGGTCGTTCGCGTCGGTTTCCTGCCGCCCCCGCTCGCCGGTGGTGATGCTGATGTCGCCGTCGGGCTCGCGGCTTTGGATGAAGACGTTGTGCATCTCTCGTTCGTCCAGGCCGCCGATGTAGACTACGTGTCGGCCTTCCAGCACTTCGCGAAAGGTGCCCGGCGTGAACATGGAAATTTCGGCTTCCTTGCGGGCCTTGGCCAGTAGTTCGAACTGGAATTCCATGGTCACCGGCGACAGGAACAGCGAAAGCCCGGCGGTGAGCAGGGCCAACGGCACCGCCAGCAGAAACACCGCCCGGTAAGCCAACAGCGGGCCGTAACCGCAGGCGGCCAGCGCGGTCATTTCATGATCGCGGTACAGTCGGCCCAGGGTGAGCACGATGCTCAGCAGAAACGCCAGCGGGATGAGCAGGCTCAGAATTTCGATCGCCTGAAACCCGAGGAGGAGGAAAATGGAATCGCGTGCGAGCAGGCCGTTGGCGACCTGGCTCAGGTAATTGGCGAGCCGGTGGCTGAGGATCATCGCCAGCAGCACCAGCGCGGTCGCCAGCAGGGTCAGGCCGATCTCCCGCATCAGGTAACGGTCAATGATGGAAGGCACGTTCGAGAGCGCTCCGTTGCGGGCCTGACTGTGAGGCCTGGTGATTTCCGGCTAAACTCAACGCATTCAAGATGCTGTATCGCCCTTCATCATCCGGCGGTTCGGTGGAAATACCCTGTTTCGTTTTCCAGGCGCCGACGCATCCCCAACCGCTCCGGCGGTTCGGCTGCGTTCCACGGCTCAGTGGCCTGCCTGGTTCTGGGTCCGGCAGGACCCGTCACTCATTCAAACTCGGAGGAAATCCGCCGATGGAATTTACGGTCAAGAGCGGCAATCCAGAAAAACAGCGCACCGCCTGCCTGGTGCTGGGCGTTTACGAATCCCGGCGACTGACCGTTTCGGCCGAACAGTTCGACGCCGCCGTCGGCGGCTATCTCGGCAACCTGCTGCGCCGTGGCGACCTGGAAGGCAAGCTGGGCCAATCGCTGCTGCTGTTCAACGTGCCCGAGGCACTGTGCGAGCGAGTGCTGCTGGTCGGCTGCGGCCGGGAGCGCGATCTGGACGATCGCCGCTTCCAACAGATTATGACTCACGTCGCTACGGCTCTGAACGAGACCGGTGCTACCGAGGCAGTGGTGTATTTGACCGATCTTGCGGTCAAGGGCCGCGATCTCAACTGGAAAATCCGCCAGATGGTCGAGGTGGTCGAGGGGTCGCAATACCGGTTCGACCTCCTCAAAAGCAAAAAGGACGCGCCGCGCCGTTCCTTGCGCAAGATTATACTCAGCGTACCCGGCCGGCGGGAACTAGCGGGCGGCGAACAGGCGGTGATCGAGGGGGTCGCGATCAGCGCCGGCGTCAAGCTGACCAAGGATCTGGGCAATCTGCCCGCCAATCTGTGCACGCCGACTTATCTGGCCGAACAGGCCCGGACGCTGGCGCGGGAATTTCCGGCCCTCCGGGTCGAGGTGCTGGAAGAGGCCGACATGGAACGGCTGGGCATGGGCGCGCTGCTGGCGGTGACACGCGGTAGCGCCCAGCCGGCCAAGCTGATCCGTCTGGATTACCGGCAAGGGCCGGCGGCGCATAAACCCTACGTATTGGTCGGCAAGGGCGTGACCTTCGATACCGGTGGCATCTCGCTCAAGCCGGGCGAAGGCATGGACGAGATGAAATACGACATGTGCGGCGCGGCCAGCGTGCTGGGGACGCTGCGCGCCTGCGCCGAACTGAAGTTGCCGCTCAACGTGACCGGTCTGATTCCGACGGTGGAGAACATGCCGGGCGGGCGGGCCACCCGACCGGGCGACATCGTCACCAGCTTGTCCGGCCAGACCATCGAAATTCTCAATACCGACGCCGAAGGTCGGTTGATCCTGTGCGACGCCATGACGTACGCCGAACGCGACGAGCCGGCGGCAGTGATCGATATCGCTACCCTGACCGGCGCTTGCATCATCGCCCTGGGTCGTCACCCGCACGGTTTGCTCAGTAACCATCCGCCGCTGGCGCATGCGCTCACCGCCGCCGGCCAAGCCGCCGCCGACCGGGTGTGGGAACTGCCGTTGTGGGAGGATTATCAGGAGGGGCTGGACAGCAATTTTGCCGATATGGCCAATATCTCTGGCAGCCGGGATGGTGGTGCGATCATGGCGGCCTGTTTCCTGTCCCGTTTTGCCAAAAAATACCACTGGGCACATCTGGATATCGCCGGCACCGCTTGGAAAACCGGCAAGGCCAAGGGCGCGACCGGGCGGCCGGTGCCACTGTTGACCCAGTATTTGCTGGACCGGGCCGCCGAGGCGCAGCGGGAGGATGGGCGTGCCGCGCATTGATTTTTACGTGTTGCCCGACCAGAAGGAGAATGGTCGGGCGCTGCTGGCCTGCCGGTTGGCGGACAAGGCGTATGGCCTCGGCCATACCGTTTATCTTTTCACTGCGTCCGAAGCGCGGGCGGCGGCGCTGGACGATTTGTTGTGGACCTTCCGGCAAGACAGCTTCGTTCCGCACGAGCGTTATCCGCTGGTGGGGGAAGAGGGCTCGCCGGTGTTGGTCGGCACGGCCGCGCCGGCGACGGTGGAGGCGCAGGTGCTGATCAACCTGGCCGATGCCTTGCCCGAAGGTTTCGAGCGCTACGAGCGAGTGGTGGAACTGGTCGACCAGCATCCCGAGGTGCTGGCGCAATCGCGCGAACGGTTCCGACAGTATCGCGAGCAGGGTTGTCTACTGGAGACGCATAAGTTGTAGCAGTGAGATCGCAAGGTTTACACGGGATGGCCTGTACTCTATTCAACAGGTTATCCAGGTTCGGGTTAGTGTGCTGCTGTATAACTCAACCATTGGGATGTTATACGGAAACTTTATAATTATTTGTTAGGTAAATAAACGAAATATGTGGCCACAGAAAGTAAAAGAAGAAGCTTTAGTTGCTTGTGGTAGGAGATGCTGTGTTTGCCACAGGTTTTGCGGCAGAAATATAGAGCTACATCATATAGAGATGGAATCCAAGGGTGGTAAATCTATATTTGAAAACTGCATACCTCTTTGTTTCGATTGTCACGCTGATGCCGGACATTACAATAGTAATCACCCGAAAGGTACTAGGTATTCCCAATCTGAATTAAGAAAACATAGAGATAGTTGGTATCAGGCGATACAGAGGCTTTCATTTTTAGAGCATCAATGGGAGGGATCATCAGATAAACAGACCAAAGAAATATACGAAGATCAAATCGTAACCCTAAAAGGGTTTGTCTGGCGTGAGGCATTTCCCGGTCCTCCAAATTACGAATCCTTCGAAACTGATAGAGTGGAAACGTATTGGATGCTTGTTCTTCCTGAACCAATCTCTCTCTTTGCTAATAGCTTTGAAACCGAAGAAACTATAAAAATAGAAAACATTAAAAAGTTACAATTGTGTGTGAATCCCGATTTTTACGAAGCGAATAGAAATATTGTGCGAACCGATGTTGAACTGACAGGAAAGCTCTTTATGTCAATTACAGGTCATCATCATGGGGATGCAAACTTTGATATCAGAACTGATTTGCTTAACAAATCAATCAACTTCGCGCCTTCGGCGCTGGATGCGTTAACGCGCGCCGATTATTGAGGTGTTATGCAAATAGTCGGAAGCAAAGTGCGAATTTTTTTGGTATTGGCGCCAAGTGAATTACTATAGCCAATGGGCGTAACCAGTCGAGCGCGCCCCTGGTTCAGGCGACGAGTCGAAGCCGGGTGGATGGGGGTTGGCTTGGGATGTTCGCATGGAGGCGCGCCGTTTCGGTTTGGATGTAATGGTTCATGAATGACT
>Ga0209607_1000978_pt1 | contig 24042 bp, 21 predicted proteins | sample AD_UKC117_MetaG_FD_184413 | JGI IMG/M metagenome (GOLD analysis project Ga0209607, IMG submission 184413) | Active sludge microbial communities of municipal wastewater-treating anaerobic digesters from Hong Kong - AD_UKC117_MetaG (SPAdes)... | ecosystem: Engineered > Bioreactor > Anaerobic >... | reverse complement strand
ATGCGGGCTCGAGCGCCAACCCGCGCAGGCTGCGCCGGTCAACCTGCGACCCGGTCACCAGCATCACTGGCCCAACGGTTACCGCCGAGAAGCCAGCTGCCTACGCCAGGGCGTCGTCGTCTCCTGCCGGCGCGAAGGCGGACGACGGCTGGTCGGGGGCAATGACCGCCGGCTGGGAGGTTTCCTCCAGTTCCGCGATCCGGTTGCGCAGGACCGCCAACGCCTCGTCGACCTCGGACATGCGATAGCCGCGCAAGACCACCGGCAGCCGCAACTGGTCCACGTCCGAGGCACTCGGGCGAGGCGGCAGTCCGGTGGTGAAACGGTCGCGAGTGGGCTGCGGAACCGATGGCAGACGCCCGGCGAGGACCAGGGCAAACGCCACGACGAGAACCACCATCAGGATGGCGAAGACCCAGGGCATCCGCGACTCCTTTCGCACCAACGAGCATTTCCTGACAGTCTGGCACTTCACAGGAGGATCTCAGTGCTCACCTTCGGCCATCACCGTTTCGCCGATGACCAGCCCTTGGTCATGGCGATCATCAACAGGACCCCGGATTCGTTCTACGACCGGGGCGCGACATACGCCCACGACGCCGCGCTTGAGCGCGTGCAGCAGGTCGTCGAGCAGGGCGCGCAGATCATCGACATCGGCGGGGTGAAGGCCGGGCCGGGTCAGGTCGTGGATCCGCAGGAGGAGAAGCGCAGGGTGGTGTCCTTCGTCGCCGAGGTCGCCTCGCAGCACCCGCAGGTGGTCATCTCGGTGGACACCTGGCGCGCGGACGTCGGGCGGGCGGTGGTGGCCGAGGGTGCGACGCTGCTCAACGATGCCTGGGGCGCCCACGATCCACAACTGGCGGAGGTCGCCGCCGAACACGGCGTGGGCCTGGTGTGCACCCACGCGGGTGGGCTGGCCCCCAGGACCCGGCCGCACCGGGTCGCGTACCCCGACGTGATGGCTGCGGTCGTCGATGACGTGGTGGGGCAGGCCCGTCGAGCCGTCGAGCTGGGCGTGTCATCGTCGAGCATCCTGATCGATCCCGGGCATGACTTCGGCAAGAACACCCGGCATTCCCTGGAATGCACCCGCCGCTTGCCCGAGATGGTCACCACCGGGTGGCCGGTCCTGGTCTCGTTGAGCAATAAGGACTTCATCGGCGAGACACTCGACCGGCCCGTCGGCGAGCGTTTGACCGGCACGCTGGCCACCACTGCGGTGTCGGCCTGGCTCGGTGCGCGTGTCTACCGGGTCCACGAGGTGCAGGAGACCTTCGATGTGCTGCATATGGTGCAGGCGATTCAAGGCACGAGGCAACCAGCGGTGAACCGCCGCGGTTTGGCCTGACGCCGGGCCGGGCCCGAAAAAACCGCCACGCCGAGCCCCTCAGCCCCGGTCGACTCTTCGGATCGCTGCGATCACGTCTTCTGGATCGTCGGTCACGTGCAGCAACTCGGGATCTTGGATCGCGATCTTCTCCTCGACGGCCACGGTCTGCCGGATCCAGTCCACCAGACCGGCCCAGTACTTCGTGCCGACCAGCACGATCGGGAAGGAGGTGACCTTCTGCGTCTGGACGAGCGTGAGCGCCTCGAATAGTTCGTCCAGGGTGCCGAACCCTCCGGGAAAGACGACGAAACCGTGGCTGTACTTCACGAAGCAGGTCTTGCGAGCGAAGAAGTACCGGAAGTTCATTCCGATCTCCACCCACTGGTTGATGCCCTCCTCGAACGGCAGCTCGATACCCAGGCCGATGCTGGTCCCGCCGGCTTCAAAGGCGCCCTTGTTGGCGGCCTCCATGATGCCCGGGCCACCGCCGGTGATGACCGCATAACCGGCACCAACCAGGCGCGCACCGACGTCCTCGGCCGTGGCGTATTCCGGGTGGTCGCGCGGGGTGCGGGCGCTACCGAACACCGAAATCGCCGGGCCCACGTTGGCCATGGCCGCGAAACCCTCGACAAACTCCGCCTGAATGCGCAGGACGCGCCACGGATCTGTGTGAACCCAGTCCCCGGAAGCGCGGCTGTCCAGCAATCGTTGGTCGGTGGTTGATCCCTTGGCACGGTTCCCACGCAAGACCACTGGACCCCGGTGGCGTTGCGGTGAGGGCGGAGGATGCCGGTCGCCTGAGGAACTGTTCATGCTCACAACCGTAGGACGGACCACCGGTCCCACAACAGCACCGGTAGCGGCACAGCGTCGGCTGGAACTCCTAGCCAGCAGACGGCGCGGACGCCGTGGGAGACGGCGACGGCGGTTGCTCGGTGAGCGGGATGTCGTAGCGCTCGGCCGCTTTCGGTTTCAGACCTGCCTCAGCCAGTAGCTCCTGACCCGTCCCGCGGTAGACGTTCAGATCCAGATCGCGCGACCCGGACCCGGGCAATCGACCGGTGGACGTGAATTGCCAGATCCGCGCATGGTCGGCCGGCCAGCCCCTGACCTGCATGGGCCGATCCTTCAGGAACAGCCCCCAGTTGGCGTGCCACAGCGGGAAGCGCAGAAGCCGCGGGTCGGGCAGCAGACGACGTTCCATGTAGCGGGTGTAGGAGTAGAACCACGGTGTGCGCCCCGTGCGCTTCTCCACGGTGCGCAACCACGCGATCGACCAGCGGGTCAGATCCGCCTTGCCCAAACGGGTGGCTTCTGTTTCCAGATCCAGGGCCAGTGGCAGGTGACCGGGACGAAGCCGCCCTCCGACCCGGGCCACGGCTTTACGCGCCTGGGCTCGGGCGTCACGCACGACGCGACGCCGGTCGCTGGTCGGCGTCGCGTAGTAGTAGGCACCGACCAGCACGCCTGCCCGCTTGGCGGCCCGCTTGTCCCGCCAGTACCAGTAGCCTGCTTCGGCGTGCGCCGAGCGGGACGTGTCGCCGGCCTTGATGACGGCGAACCGGACACCCTTGCGCTGAAGCTTCCTGAAGTCCAGCCGACCAGGGCCGATGTGCTGCCACCGGGAGACATCGACTCCGCGGATCTGGGTCAGACCCTGGTGGGCCCAGGACGTCGCTTTCGGTTTGGGCTTCCACACAGCCGTGCCGGGGGCGTAGGCCGTCACCGTCACGGCTGCGGTCAGTCCGGCCACGCCCAGGCCTATCAGCGCCTGCTTCACCGCAACCACTCGATCATCTGCTGCTCACACCGGCGCAGGTGCTCGATCGGCACGTATTCACCTCGGGTGTGGGCCAGTGAGGGATCCCCCGGCCCGAAGTTGACCGCCGGAATCCCCAGTGCCGAGAAGCGGGAGACATCGGTCCAGCCGAACTTCGGACGGACCTGCGAACCGGTCGCGGCCAGGAAGGCCGCCGCCGCGGGGTGCGACAGGCCCGGCAATGCCCCGGGGGAGTTGTCGACGATCTCGATCGGGTAACCGTCGAACACCTCCTGCATGTGGTGATGGGCCTGCTCCGGCGAGCGGTCCGGCGCGTACCGGTAGTTGACGGTCACCACACACGCATCGGGGATGACATTGGTCGCTACGCCCCCCTCGATGCCGACCGCGTTGAGCCCCTCCCGGTACTGCAAGCCGTCAATGAGCGGGCTGCGCGACTCGTAGGCGTTGAGCCGGTTGAGGATGTCCGCCGCAGCGTGGATCGCGTTGCTGCCCAACCACGATCTCGCGGAGTGGGAACGCTCCCCCGAGGTCCGCACGTAGGCGCGCAACGTGCCCTGGCAGCCCGCCTCGACCCCGGCGTTGCTCGGTTCCATCAAGACGGCGAAATCAGCCTCGATCAACTCGGGGTGGGCTTGTGCCAGAAGGCGCAAACCGTTGGCCTCGTCGTCGATCTCCTCACATTCGTAGAACACGTAGGTGACGTCCCGGGATGGGGCGACCAGGTCGTACGCGCAGCGCAGCGCCACCGCGACGCCGCCCTTCATGTCGTTGGCCCCAAGGCCGTAGAGGTTGCCGTCGGCGATGTGGTGCGGCAGGTTGTCAGCGGCCGGCACAGTGTCCAGATGACCGCCGAGAACAACGCGCTCGTCACGCCCCAGCTGGGTACGGGCGACCACCGTGTTGCCGAACCGGGTGACGCTCAGATGTGAGCAGGCGCCCAGCGCGACCTCGACCTCGTCAGCGATCCGCTGCTCGTGGCGGGACTCGCTGGGAATATCCACCAGGGCGGCCGTCAGGTCGACCACATCGGCACTCAGATTCAGCATCAATCCACAGTAGGTGCACCTGCTGTGACCCGTGCGGGCATGTCCCGATCCACGCTCCGAGCGGGCAAGTCGGACGGTGGAACAGGCGGGTGGGTGGGGCCGCTCATGGGGTGGCAGTGGCAGGCTTGGGCCATGCTCAACACTTCCGCCGCAAGCGGCATCGGCCTGGCCACGATCAGCGGTCAAACCGTCCTCGACGTCTGGTACCCGCAGCCGGGACTGACCGCTCTGCCGCAGAATCCGGCCGATCTTTCCACGGCGATCGACCACGATCAGATCCGTGACGTTCGCGTGGAGACCGTGGTCACCGTGATCGACGATCTGTCGCAGCCGCCCGTCGACACCGCGGATGTCTACTTACGCCTGCACTTGTTGTCCCACCGGCTGGTGACCCCGCGGTCCATCAACCTGGAAGGGGTCTTCGGCCTGTTGCCCAACGTGGTGTGGACGACCGCCGGGCCGGTGGCCCTGGAAGAACTGGACACCACCAGAATGCGCGCCCGGTCCCACCGCCAGCACATCACCGTGCTCAGCGTGGACAAGTTCCCGCGGATGGTCGACTACGTGGTCCCGAGCGGGGTGCGGATCGCCGACGGCGATCGTGTGCGGCTCGGCGCGCACCTGGCATCAGGCACCACCGTGATGCAAGAAGGGTTCTGCAATTTCAACGCCGGCACCCTCGGCGCATCCATGGTCGAGGGCCGCATCTCTGCCGGGGTCGTGGTCGGGGATGGCACCGACGTGGGCGGTGGAGCGTCCATCATGGGCACCCTGTCAGGCGGCGGCAGCGAGGTCATCACCATCGGGCAGGGATGCCTGATCGGCGCCAACGCCGGGGTGGGCATCTCGCTGGGTGACGGATGCATCGTGGAGGCGGGCTGCTACGTGACCGCCGGATCCAAACTCACCACTCCAGAGGGCGATGTGGTCAAAGCGCGCGAACTTTCAGGCCAGCCCGGGTGGTTGTTCCGGCGCAACTCGGTGACCGGTGCGCTCGAGGCGGTTCGCAGGTCCGGCAGCTGGGGCGAGCTGAACGCCGACCTGCACAAGAACTGACGCGGTCAGCAGCGCCGTGTCAGCGTTGTCCGATCGGTAGATAGTCCCGTTCGGTGGCCCCGACGTAGACCTGCCGCGGCCGACCGATCTTCGTCTGCGGATCCTTGATCATCTCGCGCCACTGAGCGATCCAGCCAGGCAGGCGACCCAGCGCGAACAGCACGGTGAACATGCGGGTCGGGAAGCCCATCGCCCGATAGATGAGGCCGGTGTAGAAGTCCACATTCGGGTACAGCTTGCGCTCGATGAAGAACTCGTCGGCCAGCGCGACCTCTTCGAGGCGCTGCGCGATCTCGAACAGCGGATCGTCCACCTTCAAGTGCTCGAAGAGCTCGCCGGCGGTCTTGCGCACGATGGCTGCTCGGGGGTCGTAGTTCTTGTAAACGCGGTGCCCGAACCCCATCAGCTTGACCCCGTCTTCCCGGTTCTTCACACGGTTGACGAAGTCGTCGACGTTGTCGTCGGAGTCACGGATCGATTCCAGCATCTCGAGGGCGGCCTGATTCGCTCCTCCGTGCAGGGGGCCGAACAATGCGTTGACGCCGGCCGACACCGACGCGAACAGGTTCGCATGCGACGAACCCACCAGGCGCACCGTTGAGGTCGAACAGTTCTGCTCATGATCGGCGTGCAGAAGAAGCAGCAGGTCCACGGCCTTCGCGACAACCGGATCGTTCACATACGGTTCCGCGGGCCAGCCGAAGGTCATGCGCAGGAACCCCTCGACGAGGTTCAGTGAGTTGTCCGGGTACAACAGCGGCTGTCCGAGCGACTTGCGGTAGGCATACGCGGCGATGGTCGGCAGCTTCGCCAGCAACCGGTGCGTGGAGATCTCCACCTCGTCGTCGTCGAACGGATCGAGGCTGTCCTGGTAGAACGTCGACAGTGCGCTCACGGCACTGGACAGCACGGGCATCGGATGGGCGTCACGCGGGAATCCATCGAAGAACCTGCGCAGGTCCTCGTGCAGGATGGTGTGCATCCGCAGTCGCTGGTCGAACGCCGTCAGTTCTTCGGAGGTGGGCAACTCCCCGTAGATCAGCAGGTAGGACGTCTCCAGGTAAGTAGATTTTTCAGCGAGTTGTTCGATGGGATAACCCCGGTAACGCAGGATGCCCGCATTACCGTCGATATAGGTGATCGCCGAGGTGCAGGCCGCCGTGTTGACGAATCCTTCGTCGAGGGCGACAGCCCCCGTGGTGGCTAGCAACTTGGAGACACTCAGGCCGGATTCCCCATCTGTGGCGGGGACGACAGGAAGATCCAGTTGGACATCTGGGCCGTTCAGTACGTATTCGCTCACACCCTCCACGCTAGTCGGGCGACGTCGGGCGCGCGGCCACCGCCTGCCGATTGCCCGGAGGGAATCGGGTCACATGATCGCGAACGCCGACCTGAGAGCGTCCGGTCGCTTGGTGGTTGTCGGGCCAGTGCGATCGGTGACGGTCTCGATGGCGGGGTGGCCGCCTTTCTGTTGCATGAAGAGCTGGTTTCGGCACGCGCGGGGCGGTTCTCAGCTTGGGTTTAACGGCGCGACCACGTAGCTCAAGCGGGAGGCTCGGGCGCCGCGCCGACCCACGGACGTTGGACTTGGGTACACGCGTTGGAGAACGGTACAGACGTTGGAGATCCACCGGCCGCGCAACTCCAACGGCCGTGCGCTTGTCCAACGTCCGTACACAACTCCAACGCCTACGCCGGGGCTCCCGCCGGCCCACAGACGTGAGACTTAGGTACACGCGTTGGAGAACCGTACAGACGTTGGAGATCCACCGGCCGCGCAACTCCAACGGCCGTGCGCTTGTCCAACGTCCGTACACAACGCCTACGCCTACGCCGGGGACGGAGGCAGGATGCAGAAGGGCTCGGCGTTTTTGGGCCGGGGTTGCGGACAGTTCGTTCCAGAGCCAATCGGAGGAAGCCTTCAGCCGAGTCTGGAAAATCCGGCGGAGCCTGAATCTCCCAGAGCCCACGCACAAAGGTGAGTCAGGACAGCCGAGTGGCTGCCCGCGCCACGTCCGCGTCACTGGCCGTCAGGGCGACCCGGACGTGCTCGCGTCCGCCTTCGCCGTAGAAATCCCCGGGCGCCACCAGGATCCCGCGCTGCGCCAACCAGGAGACGGTGTCCCAGCAGCGCTCCCCGCGCGTGGCCCAGAGGTAGAGTCCGGCCTCGGACCCGTCGATGTGAAAGCCTGCGGCCGTCAGACTGTCCCGCAGCAACAACCGCCGCCGGCCATACCGCTCGCGTTGGGCCTGCACGTGCGCATCGTCGCGCAGCGCAGCCGTCGCCGCGGCCTGCACGGGTAGCGGCACCATCATCCCGGCGTGCTTGCGCACTGCCAGCAAGCGGCCTGTGAGGTCAGGGTCCCCCACCGCGAAACCGAACCGGTAGCCGGCCATGTTGGAGCGCTTCGACAGCGAATGGACGGCGAGCAGGCCACGGTGGTCACCGCCGCACACATCGGGGTGCAGGATCGATACGGGTTGCGCATCCCATCCAAGTTCGATGTAGCACTCGTCGCTGACGACGACGGTCCCCTGCTTGCGAGCTGAGGCGACCACGTCCCGCAGTTGTTCCACCGACATCACCTCCCCGGTCGGGTTCGCCGGTGAGTTCAACCACGTGAGAGCTGCGGGTTGTCCGACGTCCACCGTGCGACAGCCCGCGATCAGTGCACCCACGACGTAAGTGGGATAGGCGACCGCAGGCGAGGCCACGGCATCGGCGGAGCCCAGACCCAGCAGTGTCGGCAGCCAGGCGACAAACTCCTTGGTCCCTATCAGCGGCAGTACATCTGCCGGCGACGCGTCCACCCCCAGCCTTCGGGACAGCCAGTCGGTGACGGCGACCCGCACCGCATCGGTTCCGTGGACCGTAGGGTAGCCAGGAGCGTCGGCTGCGTCCGCGAGTGCAGTGCGGACAATCTCGGGAGTGGGGTCTACCGGCGTCCCCACCGACAGATCAACCATTCCTCCCGGTATCCGCGATGCCAGTTCCTTCGCACCGGCCAACCGGTCCCAGGGAAAATCGGGCAGTTGCACGCCCTTACTCGTCGTGCTGCTGCGGTGGCAGATTTGCGACCAGGTCGACGTCGTGGTCGATCTTGCCCATCTTGGTCGCGCCGCCGGGAGATCCGATGTCCTTGAAGAAGTCCACGTTCGCCTGGGTGTACTCCGACCATTCCTCCGGGACGTCGTCCTCGTAGTAGATGGCCTCCACCGGGCAGACCGGCTCGCAGGCCCCGCAGTCCACGCACTCGTCGGGGTGAATGTAGAGCATCCGCTCACCCTCGTAGATGCAGTCGACCGGACACTCATCGACACATGCACGGTCTTTGAGGTCGACACACGGCAGAGCGATGATGTACGTCACGGCTGAACCTTTCTCGCATCAGAACGAACCCTTGGCTCAAGGCTATAGCGCTCTCGGCGATCGTGGGCACCCTGCATCGGCTGTCGTCAGGCACAGGGGGGTTTTGTGGTGTTTTGGCACGGGAATTGGCACTGACGCCGGCCTGCGCCCCGAAGTCCTGCTGCCTACAACCCGGTGAGACGGCGTTCGAAGAAGACCAGCGCCTCAGCTGCATGGTCGCCCTGCACGATCCGATCCACACGACCGACCACGATGCTGTGGTCGCCCCCGGGATAGATGGCTTCGGTGGTGCAACTCAAATAGCCCAGCGAACCGTCCAGCGCCGGTATTCCGTCCTCGTCACGGGTGTGCTCAACCACCTGCATCTGGCGCTCCAGGGGCCTGCCGCGCTCGGCGAACCATCGCGCGGCGTCGGCTTGATCTGCAGCGAGCAGATTCACGGTCCAACGCGGTGCGACGCTGATGGCTTCATGGAAGCGGGAGTCTTTTTGCACACAGAACAGGACCATCTCGGGATCCAGTGACACCGAGGTGAAGGAGTTGGCGGTCATGGCATGGTCGAAGCCGTCCACCACCGTCGTGACAACCACTACGCCCGTGGCACAGCGTGCCATGAGGCTGCGGAACCGCGCGGTGCGGTCCAGCATGGAGTCGTCCACTCCGGAAACGCTACTGCCCACGGGCCCCGCGTGCCTCATCTGCCCGTCGCAGTACGGCCTCACCCCGTCGTGTCATCGGCGGTGGCCCGGATGTCGATCACATCGGATCCCAGCACGTCGAGGATCTCATCGGCGACCAGTTCGTGCCGTGCGAGCAGAGCGTCCCGCAGGGCCTCAACCTTGTCCAGGTGCTGTTCAAGGACCTGGCGTGCGATCTGCTTCTGGGTGTCCAGCAACTCCTCGACCGCTGCCCGACTGGTGGCATCTGCGATCACCCGGCCCACGAAGTTGGTGTCGGACGTGGCCGACCCGTGAGCGGCCGACATGTTGATCAGCGAGCCGACCATACCGGCCGCACCCACCATCTGCGCCGCGACCGTCGTGGCGTAGTTCAGATCCGAACTCGGCCCGGTGGAGATCTCACCGAAGAACAGTTCCTCGGCCGCCATCCCTCCGAACGCGATTTGGATCAGTGCCAACAGTTCACTACGACTGCGCGTGAAGACGTCCTCGGTGTCGTTGTGTGCCAGCAGCCCGAGCGCTTCTTTGCGCTTGATGATTGTCAGCACCTCCAGCCTGCGCTGGGGGGCGACGATGTGCGCGACAACAGCATGTCCCGCCTCGTGGGTGGCGATCAGCCGCGCTTCATGGTCGGTGTACGCCACCGGCTGACCGAGTCCGACGTCGGCGACCAGCCGGGCTGCGTGTACGTCACGGGTGTTCATCGTCCATGCTCCTCTGCGAAGTGCCTCGACCAGCGCCTCATCGAACAGGTTCTCCAGGCGGGCCGGCGTGTAACCGGTGGTCAGTGCAGCAATGTGGTCGCGAACCAGCTCGTCGTCCAACTCGGGGTCGTGGGCGCGGCGTTCCAGCATCAGGTCGACGAGGTTGCGCCGCCCCTTCTTGGACGGGGCCTCGAAAGTCAGCACACGATCGAACCGGCCCGGGCGCATCAGCGCGGGATCCAGCGCCGCAGCCCGGTTGGTCGCAGCGATCAGCAGCACATTGTCCGACGGCGGCTTGGGGCGCGGAATCTGCCGGTGAGCGGGTAGCAGGAGATTGATCCGGCCGATGATCGAACTGATGAACCTCTGGAATCCGGTGGGTTCGTCGAAGGACTGCATCTGCACCAGCAGCTCGTTGACCACACCCCCGGTGCCTTCGCTGACGACCGAGGTGTGGACCACCGGTCCGGCGAGGTCACCACCCACACTGGGCAGGCCGACAAGCCCTCCGCATTGGGCCACAGAATGTGAGACCTGGGTGCTCTGCGACAGCCCGCCGCGCGCGGTGGCGATGGCGTCGATCTCCTCGATGAAGCCGATCGCACCGCCCTCCTTGCGAGCGGTTTTGCGCAAGGCCTTGAAGTAGGACCGGATTTTTCGAGCCGTCGCCCCGTAGTACATGGACTGGAACGACGTCGCGCTGACGAACAGAAACGGGACCTCCGCCTCGGCGGCCATGGCCCGGGCCACGTAGGTCTTGCCCGTGCCGGGCAACCCTTCGAACAGCAGACCCCGGCGAGAAGTCCCGCCCATCTGCTTGGCGAACGAATGATGGGCCAGGAACAAGTTCAGCGAACGGATCACCTCGGCTTTCACCGCATCGATGCCCTGCACGTCGTCGAAGCGCGTGCCGATCTGTTCGGGCCGGTAGGTCAGGTGCGGTGAGCGCCCGGCCACGACGGTGGTTCCCAGCAGCGTGCCGATGAGGACCAGGAAGAAGATGCCCACGATCAGCAGGAACGGGTCCACCGCGGGCAGACGCAATCGGGTCAGGTCGACGCCGTTGCCGGTCAGGATGCGCAACCACAGCCAGCCGGCGGGCACGGACAGGACTGCAGCCATGAGCAACAGTCGGCGTTGCCTGCCGCGTTCGCGTGCACGTCCGACGTCGGCGTCTGAGGCGCGCAGACGACCGTCCGCGACTTGGCCGAGGATCTCGGTCTCCATCGGCTTCTCCCTACGCCCCCGCTCACTCAGCGTGCGTCACGGTGAAGCGAATGGGTACCTCCGGTGATCGAGTCGGTACGAACGGGCTAACTCCTCTGGGTGAATCGATAACCGAGAGAACCCGATCGGGTGACGTCGCAGTTTCGCGACCTACTCGGACACCCCGTTGAACAGGTCCGTCTCGCGTCCCTGCTCGTCGAAGGGACCGGCCACGGCACCCGCGGCGATCCGGAAGTGCTCGACTCCCATCGCCTTGCTCCCCAGATTGTTCGACAGCGCGAAGAAACCGCCGTCGGTCTGTACCTGCGAGGCATGCCTGGCAAGGGCATCCATCTTCGTATCCAGGAAGTCGGAGAAGTCCACCGACGTGGTGACCAGCGAATCCTCGACACCGAAGGGGATGGCCTCGGGATCCATCGCGGCGAAACCAGTGTCCTGACCGGCAGCACGCAGGGCCCGGATGCCATCGCGGATCATACCCTTGGGCATTGCCGTCCAGTAGACCTTCTGGACCTGCCAAGGCTGCCCAAGGTCGGTGCGGAAGGACGGCACGGCAGCCAGCGACAGCGCATAGGTGAGCACCCGGTGGGCCTGGATGTGGTCGGGGTGCCCGTAGCCGCCGAAGTCGTCGTAGGTGACGGCCACCTGTGGCTTCACCTCGCGGATCACCGCCACCAGATCGGTGGCCGCCTCGAGCAGATCGGCCCGCCAGAAACAGTCCGGACGGTTGTTGGAGTCCATGCCCATCATGCCGCTGTCGCGGTACTTGTGCGGCTCACCGAGCAGACGCCAGTCCGTCACGCCGAGCACCTGCATCGCCTCGGAGAGTTCAGTGAACCGGTGTTCGCCCAGGCGGTCCTCGTTGTGCGATGCCAGGTGCTGGGAGTCCTCGAGCAGAACCTCCCCCTCCTCGCCGAGGGTGCACGTCACCAGCGTGACCTGCACGCCTTGCTTGACGTATCCGGCCATCAGCGCCCCGGTCGTGATCGTTTCGTCGTCGGGATGCGCATGCACGATGAGCAATCGTCTGTCGGCCATGACCCATAGCCTAAGCACAGGGCGTGCCGGGCATCTAGCCTTGGCTGGATGGAGACCTTTCCCCGGCAAGCGGCGGCCACCGGACAGTTCCGCCACGGGCAGCCGCGCAGCTTCCGCGTCACCGGATCCGCGGTCTACTTCTTGCGGTCAAGCGACAGTCGAAGCTCCTCTTTGGAGCTGCATCGGTGGGACCGCGCAACCGGTGCCACGTCCACGGTCCTGTCGGGCCGGACCACCTCGTCGATGAGCGACGAGGAACGCTCCATGCGCGAACGCCTGCGTGAGACCGCCTCCGGGATCACCGCCTACGACGTGCGTCACGACCGCATCGTGGCCGCTGCGGGCGGGTCCCTGCTGGTGTGGGACGACGCGGACGGCGCGCGTGAGGTTCCCGGCGCGGCGGGCGCTTTCGATCCACGGTTGAGCCCCGACGGCAACTGGATCACGTGGGTGGAACCAGGAGGTCTTCACCTGCGGGCCTGGGACGGCACCCAGCCGTCGATCCTGGCGGGACCAGAGGGCGAGGAGTCCTGGGCGGTAGCAGATTTCATCGCCGCCGAAGAGTTGTCCCGCAGCCGCGGGTACTGGTGGCTGCCGGACTCCACGGGCATCCTGGTGCAGCGCACCGACGAGTCGCCGGTCCCGATCTGGTACCGCAGCGATCCCGCCCATCCTCACAAAGCGCCCGTTGCCCAGCGGTACCCGCACGCCGGCGCGAACAACGCACGCGTCGAGCTGTGGCGTTTCGACCTGGCCGGGGAGGGCGAGCGGATCGGGCTGCCCGACTTCGAGTACCTGGCCGGCGTTGGGGCCGGCGTGGTGACCCTGCTGAACCGTGAACAGACCGAACTCACCGTGTGCGACTACGCAGGAGCCGTTCTGGCGCAGAAGCATCAGCAGCCGTGGATCGACCTGGTTCCCGGCCTGCCTCGGATCGACCCCGCCGGACGACTGCTCGGCTGGACCGACGACGACCGGAGACGGCTGACCATCGATGGCGAGCCGATCCGGGGCGACGTGCAACTGCGCGCCCTGGTGGGCGTCGATGCGCAGCGCGTGTACGTCACCGCCTGCACCGATCCGGCGGAGAGCCGGCTTGCGGTGGTGGAAGATGCCGGATTCCGATGGCTGTCCGAGCCCGGGCACTACGTGACTGCCACCGCCGAATCGGGGCTTCTGGTCACCAGCGACGTCAGTTGGGATGACTACCGCGCAGAAGTGACGATCCGCGACGCCGACTACACGCCGCTCACCATCATCGAGAACCTGGCCGAGGAACCGACCGTGGCGGCTGCACCGCTCCGCTTGCCGAGCACTGCCAATGCGGTGCAGACAGTGGTGTTGTGGCCGACCCAGCCGTCGGAACAGCGCCTACCGATCCTGATGTATCCATACGGCGGCCCCCACGCCCAGCGGGTCCTCGCCGCCCGAGGTGCATATGCCAGTGCTCAGTGGCTGGCCGACCAGGGATTCTGCGTAGTGGTGGCGGACGGCCGGGGCACCCCCGGGCAGTCACCAGCATGGGAACAGGCGGTCGCCGGCGATCTGCGCGACCCGGCTCTGGAGGACCAGGTCGCGGCACTTGAATCAGTACTGAAGCACTATCCGGACCGGCTGGATCCCGACCGGGTCGGCATCCTGGGCTGGTCCTACGGCGGCTACCTCGCGGCACTTGCCGTCCTACGACGCCCAGATGTCTTCCACGCCGCAGTAGCGGGCGCGCCGGTCACGGAATGGCGGTTGTACGACACCGCCTACACCGAGCGCTACTTGGGCAATCCCAGCGTCGACGCCGCGCCCTACGATCACAGTTCCCTGCTGCCACTGGCTACCTACCTGCGCCGGCCGCTGCTGCTGATCCACGGACTGTCCGACGACAACGTGTTCGCCGCCCACACTCTCGAGCTGTCGACCCATCTGTTGCGCGCCGGACGCCAGCACGAAGTCCTGCCACTGTCCGGGGTCACCCACATGACTCCGCAACCCGAGGTGGCCGAAAACCTTCTGCTGCTGCAGGTCGACTTCTTTCGCCGCCATCTTGGGTGATGCGGTCGGCCCGGCCAGGAATGTGAGGGCGACCTGTCAGAGGTTGCCGCCTGCGCGAACCCCGAACTCGCCGGTTAGTTGCCTAATGACCCACAGCTTGCGGGTCATCGGGCAACTAGCGGGACATTTCGTCTCGCAGTGACAGCCGCTACTCCTTCGGCATGTCCGAGAGGTCAATGGCACCGGTAGGCACATCGTTGTCGAGGATGTCGCGGACCTGCGGGAAGTGACACGCCGAGTACTGGCCGCCCTTCGTCCCGATCTGCAGCAAGGGTGGTTCCTGCTCGGCGCAGATGTCCTGCGCTTTCCAGCACCTGGTGCGGAAACGGCAGCCCGACGGAGGATTCGCCGGACTCGGGACATCTCCCTGCAAGACGATGCGCCGGCGCCCCTCGCGGCCGAGCGGGTCCGGAACGGGAACCGCCGACAGCAACGCCTGGGTGTATGGGTGGGTCGGGTATTCGTAGATCGAGGCCTCGTCACCGATCTCGACGATCTTGCCGAGGTACATGACGCCCACGCGGTCTGAGATGTGGCGTACCACCGACAGGTCGTGGGCGATGAAGATGTACGTCAGGTCGAACTCATCCTGCAGTTGCTCGAACAGGTTGATCACCTGCGCTTGCACGGACACGTCGAGCGCTGACACCGGCTCGTCACACACGATGATCTTGGGGCGCAATGCCAGGCCGCGGGCGATCCCGATGCGCTGGCGCTGGCCGCCGGAGAACTGGTGGGGATAGCGATTGATGTGCTCCGGGTTCAACCCGACGACTTCGAGCAGGTCCTGAACAGCCTTCTTGCGGTCGCCCTTGGGCGCCACTGACGTGTGGATCTCGAACGGCTCCCCGACGATGTCGCCGACAGTCATCCGGGGGTTCAACGAGGTATACGGATCCTGCAGCACGATTTGAATGTCCCGGCGCTTGCTGCGCAGGGCCTTCGAGCCCAAGTGCGCCATGTCCTCACCCTCGAACCAGATCTCCCCCGCAGTCGGATCCTCCAGACGCATGATCAACCTGGCCAGGGTGGACTTGCCGCAACCGGACTCACCGACGATCCCGAGAGTTTCACCCTTGTGGAGGTCGAAGGACACGCCGTCCACCGCGCGGACCTGACCGACGGTCTTCTTGAAGACGATGCCGCGGGTGAGCGGGTAATGCTTGACGACGTCCTTGACCTGCATGATCGTCTCAGCCACGGGCCACCTCCTTCCAGAAGAAGCAAGCCGCTGTGTGGTTCTCGGCGACCTCTTCGGTGGGTGGTACTTCGCGCACACACCGCTCTCGGCGGTGCGGGCACCGCGGGTTGAAGTTGCAGCCCGGCGGCAGGGCGAGCAGCGATGGCGGAAGTCCCTTGATCGCGTACAACTCCTCACCCTTGGAGTCGACACGCGGCATCGAGTCCAGCAGTCCCTGTGTGTATGGATGGGCGGGTTTGGCGTAGAGGTCCCACACATTGGCGCTCTCGACGATCCGCCCGGCGTACATCACCGCGATCTTGTCGGCGACGCCGGCAACAACCCCGAGGTCGTGGGTGATGAGAATCATCCCCATGTTGCGCTCGCGCTGCAGATCCTTCAGCAGGTCCATGATCTGGGCCTGCACCGTGACATCGAGTGCGGTGGTGGGCTCGTCGGCGATCAGCACCTTCGGGTCAAGGCTGATCGCCATCGCGATCATGATCCGCTGACGCATGCCGCCGGAGAACTGGTGCGGGTAGTCCTTCACCCGATCCTTGGCTGCGGGGATCCGCACCTGCTCCATGAGGTCGACAGCTTTGGCCATGCCCTCCTTCTTGGACATGCCGCGGTGGACCTGGAACATCTCCGCGATCTGGTCGCCGACGGTGAAGACCGGGTTCAGGGCCGACAGCGAGTCCTGGAAGATCATGGCGATCTCGGCCCCGCGGATCTTCTGCCGCTCCGATTCGGGCATGGTCAGCAGGTCTTTGCCGTTGTAGAGGATGCGTCCGCCGGTGATGAAGCCCGGCGGCATGTCCAGGATTCCCATGATCGTCTGCGCCGTGACCGATTTGCCGGAGCCACTCTCGCCCAACACGGCCAGGGTCTCCCCGGCGTCGAGGGTGTAACTCACGCCGTTGATCGCCTCCGCGACCCCGTCTCGGGTACGGAACTCCACGTACAGATCGTCGACGTCCAGTAGATGCTCGCTCATGACCTCACCGGAGTTTCGGATCCAGGGCTTCACGCACGGCGTCGCCGAGCATGATGAAACTCAACACGGCCACTGACAAGAAGATGGCGGGGAAGAAGAGCATGAACGGCGCGACCCGGATGTAGGGCTGCGCATCGTTGATCATCGTTCCCCAGGAAATGACCGGTGGCTGCAGGCCCAAGCCCAGGAACGACAGCGTGGCCTCGGCACCGATGTACCCGCCCAGCGAGATGGTCGCGACCACGATCAACGGGGCCAGGGAGTTGGGAACCACGTGTTTGCGGATGATCCGACCACTGCTGGCGCCCAGGGCCCGGGCGGCGATCACGAAGTCGGCGTTGCGCACCTGGATCACCGAAGAGCGCATGATGCGGGTCATCGATGTCCAGCCCAGGATTCCCAGCGCCAGGACTACCTTGCCCACTTCCCCGTACAGGTTGGTGCTGTCCGACGCGGGGAATGAGCTCAGGACGAGGATGCCACCGAGCAGCAGCGGGATCCCGAAGAAGATGTCGGTGAGCCGCGACAGGATGGAATCCACCCAGCCGCCGAAGAACCCGGCGATGACCCCGATGAAACCGCCGACGAGCATGGTGAAGGCGGTCGCAAAAACACCGACCAGGATCGATGCCTTGGCCCCGTAAATGGTCCGGGTGTAGACGTCGCAGCCGTTGTTGTCGTACCCGAACCACGCCGTGCTGGATGGCCCTTGCCTCGACAGTGTCAGGTCACACGTGTAGGGATCCTTGCCGAACGTCAGCAGACTGGGGAAGAACGTCATGATCAAGAAGACGAAGATCAGAATCCCCGAGAGGATGAAGATCTTGCTGGAGCGCAGTTCCCGCCAAGCATCGCTCCACAATGAGCGCGGCTTGTCGGCGGTCGGCTCGGGAGGCAGGCTGGAGCCGCGGTAGGTCTCGGTCTCGACGGTCTCCGGTGCTGCTGCGGAGACGGAGGCGTTCGGATCACTCATAGCGGATCCTCGGATCGATAGCGCCGTAAAGGATGTCGACCAACAGGTTGACCAGCAGGAACACGAGGACCAGAACGGTCACCACGCCAACTACGGTCGCGCCCTCGCGGGTACGGATCGACAGGTACAGCAAGCCGCCGATGCCGCGGATGTTGAAGATGCCCTCGGTCACGATCGCACCACCGAGCAGCGCACCGAAGTCAGCGCCGATGAATGTGACCACGGGGATCAGGGAGTTCCGCACCGCATGCCGTCCGATCACCCGGCGACGGGACAGACCCTTGGAGGTGGCGGTCCGCACATAGTCCGCCCGCAGGTTCTCCGCGAGATTGCCACGCATCAGGCGTGCCACGTAGGCCAGGGACAGGGACGCCAGCACGAAGGCTGGCAGGATTAACTCATACACCGTGGCATTCGGTCCCACGGTCGGCGGGAACCACCCCAACTTGATGCCAAATGTGAACTGGGCCAGGAAGCCGATCACGAAGACCGGGATCGAGATGACGATCAACGTCGTGACCAGGATCAGGTTGTCCCAGAAGCCACCCCGGTTGAGGGCTGCCAGCACACCGGCGGTGATGCCGATCACGATCTCGATGATGATGGCGATCAGGGCCAGGCGGAAGGTGACGGGAAACGCCTGCGTGATCTCGCTCCATACAGTGCGTCCCGAGAAGCTCTCACCGAAGTTTCCTTGCAGCAGGTTCCACAGGTACTTGCCGTACTGCACCGGTAGCGAATCGTCGAGGTTGAACTTGGCGCGCATCTCGGCGATGTACGAGGCAGGACACGGCCGGTCGCCGCACTTGCCGACGAACGGGTCTCCCGGCAAAGCCCAGACCATGGCGTAGATGATGAACGTGGTCCCGATGACGACGGGGATCATCTGTAGTAGTCGTCGAATCGTGTAACGCCCCACGGCGACCCCCTCCCATCTTCATCGGCAACGATCGAACGATACTCACACGGGCGCCCGGTTGCAAGACGACTCGCTAACTCGCGCGGATATGTGCCGCGCACGCCCGGGATGTCCGCAGATGTCGCGGTCGCGACCATTAAATGAGGGCCGCAGCGGGGGCAAAGGTGGGCACGGCGGCCCCATGTGATGGCGATGACGCGCTCCCTGGGGCTTCTGTCCCTTTGCTGCCATCAAAGCGGGGCCGCAGCGGGGGCAAAGGTGGGCACGGCGGCCCCCATGTGATGGCAGTACCCCCAACGACTGCGGCCCCACCACCCGTGAGGGCGATGGGGCCGCAGTGCGGTGTGCTGACTAGGCGTTCTGGATGGTCAGCAGGTTCACGCGCGAGAACGGCGTGAACTGCACGTTGCTCACCGTGTCCGAGTAGCCGGCGACAACCGAGCCGTACCACATCGGGATCACCGGCATGTCCTGTGCCAGGACGCCTTCGGCCTCCTGGAACTTGGCGATGCCGTCCTGACCGGGCAGTGCCGCAGCCTCCTCGACCAGGCGGTCGAAGTCGGCGTTGGACCAGTCACCGTCGTTGGCCGACGCGCCGGTCTTGTACAGCGGGGTCAGGAAGTTCTCGATGGACGGGTAGTCCATCTGCCAACCGGTACGGAACATCCCGGTCATCTCCTTGTTCACGACCTCCGTGCGGAACGTCGCGAAGTCAGGAGTCGGCTTGCCGTTGCACTCGACACCGAGCGCGTTGCTGATGCTGACGCAGGTGGCGTCGACCCAGCCCTTGTGCCCGCCGTCGGCGTTGTAGGCCAGCGTGAGCTTGCCGTCGAAGCCACCGGCCTGATCGAACATCTCCTTGGCCTTGGTCGGGTCGAAGTTGCAGTATTCACCGCAGACCCCGGCCTTGTACCCGTTCACGACCGGGGAGACCCAGCCGGTGGAGGGCTCACGCGTGCCGTTGAACACGTTGTCGATGATCTGCTGGCGGTCGATGGCCATCGAGATCGCCTTGCGAAGCTCGGGGTTGTCGAACTTCTTGTCGTAGATCGGGAAGCTGATGGTCTGGATGATGCCAGCTGCCTGCTCCACAACACGGTCACCGAGGACGCTCTTGTACTGCCCGCCGGCCAGACCGGAATCGGGGATGGTGTCCAGCACATCGAGGTTGCCGGCTTGCAGGTCGGCCCACGCCGCGTCGAGATCCTGGTAGATCTTGAACTCGACACCGGGGATGCTCGGCTTGGTGTCGCCCGGGTAGTCCGGCCACGCCTTCAACTTGATCGAGACCTTGGGGTCCTGGCTCTCGAACTGGAACGGACCGTTACCCACGGGGTTCTCACCGAAGGCCTCAGGGTCGTCGAAGAACGACGTAGGCATCGGAGCGAAGCCCGAGTATCCGACCATCACCGGGAACTGCGAGTTGGGTCGGCTGAGGGTCACCTTGAACTCGGTGTCACTGATGACCTCGAGTCCGCTCATCTCCTTCGCCTTGGGCTTGCCGACCGGGTTGCCCTCGTCGTCGAACTCACCCTGCACGTCTGCGAAGCCCTCGATCGGCTCGAAGAAGTAGGAGTTCAGCGCAGCGTTGGGACCGTATGCTGCCCAGTTCCACGCGTCGACGAAGCTGCTGGCGGTCACCGGCGTGCCGTCCTGGAACGTCCAGTCGTCACGAATGGTGATGTCCCAGACCTGCTGGTCGGTGGACTCGATGGAGGTCGCCACAGCGTTCTCCGGCGCAGCGGTCTCTTGGTTGTAGGTCACCAGGCCGGTGAACATGTTGTCGATGACGTTGCCGCCACCGGTTTCGTTGGTCGCCGCCGGAATCAGCGGGTTCTGGGGCTCGGAACCGTTGACGGTCACGTAACGGGCGGAGTCACCCCCGTCACCGGAACCACTGTCTCCGCCACAGGCGCCGAGTGTCAGTGCCAAGACACTGACACCGATCACCGCCGGGGCGGCCTTCTTGAGTCCACGCATGGACTATCCCTTCCTAATGGGTGCTCACTTCTTGTTGAGCACATTGTGTTCGGATTCTGTGAGGAATCCCAGCACCACCGTGCCCACACGCCGCACGGGTTACGCCGCGGAGTGCGAACATGGAGTTTTGCGTGCGATTTCGCACCCATTCTGCCAATGCATTTGCGTGAAGGTCACCATAGGGTCGTCAAATCGTTATATCCGCGCTAGTCACAGCGGACCCCCTTGACCGGAGATCGGGCAGATGAGGCCCCTGCCGTCATCCGGAACCGATCGGAACGACCTGGATGCCGACTGCGTCACAATGTTCGTGGCACAGTGTCTGCGAGGCACGTTGCCGAACGACGGCCCACTGTGGGCGGAGGTGAGCAGTACATGCGTAGGCGTACGACGGCGGGGCTGCTGGCCCTTGCACTGATGGCTGGCGTGGCGCCGGTGGTCCATGCTTTGGAGGGCCGCCCGAACACTGGGATGCTGGTGATAGGTCACCGAGGCGCTCCGGTATACGCCGCGGAGAGCACGCTGGGCAGTTTCGAACGGGCTGCGAACCTCGGCGCCGATCTGCTTGAGAGCGACTTGGTCATGTCCAAGGACGGGCGGCTGGTCCTGTGCCACGACTTGGACCTCAGCCGTATCACCGACGTTGCGGTCAAGTTCCCGGCCCGCGCTACCGTGCGCAACTTCAACGGCATCGACTACACCGGTTTCTGGGTGGATGAATTCACCGTCGCCGAACTTCAGACGTTGCAGAAGTGGGACGGGCAGACTCTGACCACCCTCGACGATCTGATCTCCTTCGCGCAGGGCCGCGGCGCGAATCTGTATCTGGAGATCAAGGAGTCCGCGTACTTCCAGGCCCGCGGGCTGGATCCGGTGGCCACACTGGTGAACACCCTGCGCACCCGTGGCCTGGCACAGCGCGAGTCGCCGTTCTGGATCCAGTCGAGCAACCCGGCCGACCTACAGGCGCTGCGACCGCAGGTCGGCAACCGCTTGGTCTATCTGACCCGTGACGTGGGTATCGACGATGTCGGGCTGTTCCCGACGTACCGGCAGTTCGCCGACGTCCTGGGAGTGCCCACGACCCGCGCGCGCCGGCAGCTCGTCCAACAGGCGCACGCAGCCGACCTCGGGGTGCATGTCTGGACCCTGCGAGGCAGCCGCGACGCGTACCGCAAGGCCGCGGCGATCGGGGCCGACGGAGTCATCACGGACTTCCCCGACCTCGGCGTGGACGTTCGCAACCGGCAACGGGTTGGCGACCGGCCTTCCGGAGTCACCAGCCGCGTCGACAACGGCAACGCAGTCGTGAGTTGGAACGCGGTCCCCGGCTCTTACTACGCGGTGACCTTCGACTTCGGTGATCCGCTGGAGGCGCCGACGGTGTGGACGAACGGCACCTCGGCGTCTTTCGCGATGGCGGACGCCAAGGCCGCAGACATCACCGTCTCCCGCTTCGACCCCGCCCGCGGGCGCCTCGGCGATGATGCGTTCACCCGAGCGACGACGGTCGTGAAGAACTACGGGGCGCCGCCGACGAAGACGCGGGTGCGCAGCGTCGAGGCCATCGTCTCCCCCGACGCCAAGACCCGCATCGTCGGGCAGGCGGAACGTCTCAAGGGCAAGAAGTGGGTGCCTCTGCGCAATTCGCGTGCCTGGCTGCGCGGACGCGGCGAGGACGTCACCGACCTGCGGCGCAACTTCCGCACCGACAAGCGCGGCGCATTCTCACTCACCGTGCGCGTGCGCGAAGACATCGTGGCCGGCTATATCCCCGAGCGGTCCTGGATGGTCGGGGTCACTGCCACGAAAAGGCTCAAGCCTTCGAGTTCCGACTGGGTGGACAGCAAAGAAGGCCCACCGCCGGCGCCGAAGAAGGCGAAGAAGGGCAACGCCCAGAGCCTGCCCAAGAAGGACGTCAAGGTCAAGGTCAAGAAGGTCAAAGTCAAGAAGAGGAAATGATCTCCCTCAGGGTGGCCGCCTGGGACCGGGTATAAACTCGAAGCGCACGGCCCGCGTGCGACCTGGGAGGGTTCACTGTGGCTTCGAAGAATCTGCGACTGGCTGTCGCAATGCCGCTGGCAGTTGTCGTGTCGCTCGGCGTGGTCGCCCCCGGACAGGCCAAAGACCCCAAACCGCTTGGAGAACGTGCCTACGGCTACATCGAGGCTTTGACCCGAGTAGAGAACCCCGATGGCACCTACACACGCATTCTGCGCAAGCAGGGAACGACCGGCGAGGCGCGCGCGGCGAAGCGGATTCAAGGCTGGTTCGACAGCTCGGGCTACCGGGCGAAGCGGCAGAAGTTCACATACCGGGCGAAGGGTAAGAAGCACTCATCGCAGAACGTGGTCGCGGTTCGCAAGGGCGGCGCGAAGAAGGCCGATCCGTCCCGGCCCTTGGTCATCCTCGGCGCACACTACGACGCCCGCGTCGAGGGGTGGGGCGCCGACGACAACGCCTCCGGGGTCGCGGTGATGCTGGAAGTCGCCCATCGGATGCGCAACGTGAAGACTGCCTACGACCTGAAGTTCGTCGCGTTCGGCGCCGAGGAGATGCCGGCCGGTGAGAAGGGTTCGGAGCACTTCGCCGAATCCTTGAGCAAGCGCGACATCAAGCGCGCCACCGTCATGATCAACTACGACTCACTGATCGTCGGCGACCAGATGTACGTGCACGCCGGGTTCAACAAGAAGACCTGGGCGCGCGACCGGATGGTGCGGCTTGCGAAGAGGTTCCGGCTTCCGATCGACACCCAGCCGGGATGGAATCCCAAGTATCCCGCCGGGCTGACCCCCAACGGCTTCAGCGACTACTCCTCCTTCAACCGCGCGGGCATCCCGATCGTCGCGTTCGAATCGACCAACTGGGAGATCGGCGACCTCGACGGGTACACCCAGACCGAGCAGTACGGCTCCTTCTGGCACACGCCCGAGGACAGCCTTCAGACCATCGAGCAGCGGTATCCCTATCGCCCCCGGGTGCATCTGTTCGCGTTCACGAAACTGACGATGAAGTTCCTGAAGAGCCTGAAGGGGTAGAACGGGCTGACGCGCTGTCGACGGGTGGCGACGTCACGAGGGCCAAAAGGGTGAGATCCTCCAGCGCGCCGCCGACTTTGGACGCCAAGCGTCACCAGGTGACCATGTGCGTCCAAAGTCCAGCGTTTCGGTGAGGCACCCGCGGTGCTCCGGGAGCGCCCGGGGCCTGGGGTCATCAACTGACATACAGGCAGAACGGATGCCCTGACGGGTCGAGCAGGACGCGAACGTTCTCCTGCGGCTGATGCTCACATAGTTCGGCCCCCAGATCCACCGCCCTTACGACCTCGCTGTCCAAGTCCGTCACTTCGAAGTCGAGATGCAGCATCATCTGCTGCTCCCCTGACTGCGTGGGCCAGGCAGGCCGGACATATTCCCGGTTGTGCTGAATATTGAGGTAGGCGACGCCCTCACCCGGGTCCAATGAGCCGTCCGTCTCGTCGAGGTGATGGACCCGCCAGCCCCGCAGTGCGGCATAGAACCGCGTCAGCGTTTCGACGTCGTCGGTATCGAGAACAACACCCCACCAGTCGTGACGTTGCCAGCGGTCTGTCTCCTCACCCATCCGGGCATCCTCTCTCTGGGCAGCGGCTTGCGCCATCAAAGAACCGACTGCCCGATCGGGCCCGGGTTGCAGGCGACCTCCCAGCGAAAGCCGTCGGGATC
>Ga0209607_1000977_pt1 | contig 24047 bp, 20 predicted proteins | sample AD_UKC117_MetaG_FD_184413 | JGI IMG/M metagenome (GOLD analysis project Ga0209607, IMG submission 184413) | Active sludge microbial communities of municipal wastewater-treating anaerobic digesters from Hong Kong - AD_UKC117_MetaG (SPAdes)... | ecosystem: Engineered > Bioreactor > Anaerobic >... | reverse complement strand
CGTTAAACGAAACATCGGCCACATTGAGCGCCGCCTTAATGTTCTTCGTCTCTTCATCCGTTAAAGGCAAAGCGCTGGTCACCACAGCCTTATCGCCACGTAGCGTAGCAACATCAGCCGGCACCTTCGCAAAGAAATCGGCAATCAAAGAACGCTGGCGCTTGTCATCCAAGGATTCCCCGACGATCTTATTGGCAGCTGCAATAGCAATCGCCGCCATTTGCCCGCGCAGGTCAGCCAAAATACGGTTCCGCTCCGCTTCCGCGTCCACACGCGCGGCGGCAGCAACCGCCTTCGCATCCTCATTCGCTTTGGCTAAAATGCCCGAAGCCGTCTCTTCAGCCTGGATGGCCGCATCCGAACGGATCTTAGCGGCTTCCGCCCGAGCAGCATCCAAAATCTTCTTTGCTTCGGCATCCGCGTTATCACGAGCAATCGAAGCCTGGCGTGCATCCTCAAGCCCCTTGGCAATGCGCGCCTTCCGCTCATCCAACACGCGTAAAATCGGACCAAAGGCTAATCCTTTCAACAGCATCAAAAGGACAGCAATGCCCAAAATCTGCATGATGAGATAGCCAATATTAATGCCTAATGCTTCCATTCCATTCTCCTTTTCGTCTAATCCACCAAGCTAAAGGCTCTCGTTTAGATTTAGACCACGAACAGAATGATCAGAGCCACAACCAACGCATAAATAGCTACTGCCTCGGCGAAGGCAATACCCAAAATCATGTTTGTCTGGATATTACCACTGGCGTCCGGGTTACGGGCGATACCCTGCACCGCCCCATTCACCAAAATACCGATACCGGCGCCAGCGCCAATGGCGCCCGCCATTGCCAAACCCGCGCCAATCGCCTTCAAACCATTTGCTAGAGCTTCAGCGGCTGCTACATCCATAATGTCAAATCCTCCAACTGATTTTGTTTTCCAGGAATTCAGGAATTAGAGATAGAATCAATGATGTTCTTCATCACCATGGTGGCTCTCTGTTGCGCTCACCATGAAGATCAACATCAGCAGCGCAAATACAAGCGCCTGTATCAAACCAACAAAAAACTCAAGGCCAAAGAATACCACATTTGCCACCGGCAGCAGGAAAGCCATCACAAACAGCAGGACCATACCGGCAAAGATGTTACCCAAAAGACGGAAGGCAAATGAGATAATTTTTGAAATCTCGCTGATGAGCTCCAAAATACCCACGGCCGGATCAATGGCCTTAATGGGATTCTTGGCCACCTCCTTGCCCCAACCCTTACCAATAAAGGGGAAGAACTTGGATAAATATCCGCGGGTGCCAAGGTACTTGAAGCCATAAAACTGTACCATGACCATAGCGACGAGCGCAAAGGCCAGGGTATAATTTAGATCAGTCGCCCCAGGGCGGAAGAAGGGCACAATCGTCCAGTCGGCCGCTTCCGGGTTAAACCCAACCTTATGCCCCGCGCTGTCTGTTTCAATGGCGGCATTCGGATCCGCATTGGCGTCGGCGCGAATCAGCAGCGCCTGGGCAATGCGCAAGTCGCCGAGGTTTTGGGTGTCATGAAATTCGGTGCGTTCTTCGATAAACGCTTCCAGTTCTTCATGAGAAATCTCTTCACCCCGAGCAGCGGCGTCAGACTCTAATGCTTTCGCATCCTTTTCGGCGTAAAAGTGCGGCTTATACTCCCAAATGCCGATACTATCCCAACCAGGGATCAGCCCCATCCAGTTTGTCACCAAGATGAAAAGGATAAAAGTCATGAACCAGGGGAAGAAATTCTTAACTTTGGGGCCGGCGATTCCCTCGGCAAAGTTATAGGCTGCTTCCACGATCATCTCAAAGAAATTGTAGAACCCGGTTGGAATCTCATCGGCCGTGCGGGAACGCGCCTTGAGCAGAATAACCATCAGGATCACAACCAGGAAAGCTACCAATGATGACATGAAGGTGTTGGTAAGGCCGCCAAAAATATCGCCAATGATTGGCCAGTTTTGCGAACCGGGATAGATCTCGCCGGGCAACTGGATATACGGCCGTACCGGCTTTGTTATGCTTACGATAGAGCCAAAGACGATGATCAGGAGGACAGCAATAGGAATCAGGTATCTCTTTTTCATGTATGCGTTTCCTCTTTTCCTGTATTTTCGATTTCTGTCTGGTTTTGCATCTCCTGTTCAGCCACCCGAGATTGAGCTTTTGCCACCATGTAGAGGCTCAATCTTACCATAGCAAAGAGCGTAACAGGAAAACTTCCTAAGATGAAGATAACGGTGAAAATACCCTGGGTTCCAAACTGATTATCCAAAAAACGGCCCAGCGCAAAGGATACGCCAATAATCACCAGGGCAACTAAACCTGTGACACAGCCTACCTGCCCCACAAGATTAGCCATTACGATTGTTTGATTTATATCTGTCTTTCGGGACACAATCTATTTATTAAAGCGCGGTTTGCGCATTATATCACAATACCTATCTGTGACAATCAGTTTTTAGGATAGCCTGCTACCCTACCAGAGTAAAAAAGGCATTGGCTGCCTCGCGCGTCCAATCAAAGGCCGGACCGGCATAAATCCCTAAAAAGATGATGAAGAAAACCGAAACCGCCAGGCCGATCTGCGCCGCCCGCGACACAGGAATCGGCACATCCTCGTGATCAGAACGATACAAGTACATGTATTTAATGATCGACAGGTAGTAGTACAGCGCCACAAAGGCGTTCAGGATGCCGAGCAGTGCCAGCCACCAATATCCGGCTTCAACGGCCGCTTTAAACACGAAGAACTTGCCAATAAAACCGGCCGTGGGCGGAATGCCGCCCAGCGACAAAAGCGCAAACAACATCACCAACGCCAGGTAAGGCGAACGACGATTCAACCCATACAAGTCCCGCAAATCATTTGAGCCGGACACGTTGTGGATCAAAATGACGACGCCAAAAGCAGCAATGTTTGTGAAGACGTACATCAACAGGTAAAACATCGTGGCGCTGGACCCATCCGGGGTAAAGGCAACCAGACCAATCATTGCATAACCGGCCTGAGCAATACTGGAATAAGCCAGCAGGCGCTTAATATCATTCTGGAAGATGGCTGCAAAGTTGCCCAGCGTCATGGTGATGACGCACATGGAAATGAGCAGCGCCCACCACAATGATTCCTGACCCGGCGCGCCAAACGTCCCGGCGGCAAACACACGCAGAAAAATGGCAAACCCGGCCGCCTTTGAAGCGGTAGAGACAAAAGCGGTAAAACTGGTCGGCGCGCCATTGTACACATCAGGCGTCCAGAAATGGAACGGCACGGCCGAAATCTTGAAACCAAAACCGACGATCATCAAGGCCGCCGCGAGCAAGATAACGCCATTGGCTTCCGGCGGAATTGCGCCGGCATTGCTGAGAACCAGGCCGATTTCGTAAATGTTGGTGGAAGGAACCCCAACACTCGTAAAAACGCCATGCAGCAAACTCATCCCATACAGCATCAACCCTGTGGCCATAGCGCCATAGACAAAATACTTCATCCCGGCTTCGGCAGACTGATCATCTTCAGTCATAAACCCTGCCAGGATATAAGACGAAATACTGGCTGTTTCCAGGGCGATATAAAGCATGATTAAGTCGGCTGAAGCAGCCATCAAACTAAATCCTATGGTGGCGGCAATCAGCAGCGCGTAAAATTCGCCGCGCTGCAACCTTTTGACGTCTATCGTGATCAGGCTGGTCATGAGTAAAGCGACCAGGAACATGACCCGAAATACCAGGGTAATCAGGTCATTGCGAATCATGCCGCCCCAATACAGGCTTTCCACCGATAACGCTTGCTGGCTGTTGGGAATACCGAAGAGAAGCCACATCCCCAACGTCATAAGGAGAATGGCTAATGCTCCCCAGGCGCTTAGCAGCCCAATGTTACGCCGATTGGCAGGCTTTAGCGCCCGGTCATAAAGCAGGACTGCTGCCAATAAAACGACCAGGCTTATCTCTGGTAACAAAGCCAAAACCCATTCAAGGGTGAGAGTTGAGCTCACTTATGCACCTCCCAACCAGGATAGCAAATTCGTTGCCGCTACCTGTACGCTGTCCAGGACGGTCATGGTTTGCTGTGCTTCTTGAATACGATGCAGGACCGGGGCCATGCCTGATTGGACAATTGGCCCAATAACCGAAGGCAAGACGCCGATGGCGATAAGAATGACGCAGAACATGACCAGGGTAAATTTGTCGATAGGCAATATCGGGCGCATGTCGTGCCATTTTTCGCCATCGTATTCGCCAAAAAAGACGGTGTGTACGGCACGCAAAATATAGGCCGCGGTGATGATCACACCGAGGATGGCTAAGATAGCCACAATTTGATAATAGTTTGCCGGGACAAGATTTAAGAATGACGGCGTGGCTGGTAGACTGCTGCCCTGCCAGACCCCCATGAAGATGGGGAACTCAGCGATGAAGCCGGATAGGCCGGGCATACCCATGGACACAAGACCGCCGATGATGAAGGGGACAACCAGCCAGGGAAGCGCCTTTCTCATGCCGCTCAGTTCGTCCATACTGCGGGTATGGGCGCGGTCGTAGATCATGCCGACGACAGAGAAGAAGAGAGCCGTCATCACGCCGTGGCTGACCATCTGGATGCCGGCGCCGGTGAAGCCAACCAGGGTCATGGTAGCAAACCCCATGGAGACCAGGCCCATGTGGCTCACGCTGGAATAACCGATCAGGTATTTCATGTCACGCTGGCGCATGGCGATGAATGAGCCGTAGAGCACATTGATCAGGGTGAGCAAGATGATGAAGGGCATCCAATAGACGGTGCCTTCGGGCAAAATCTGGATGCCTACGCGCATGGAGGCGTAGGCGCCCAGTTTCATCAGAACACCGGCATGAATCATGGAAACGGCCGTTGGCGCCGCCACATGACCATCCGGCGACCAGTTATGGAAGGGGAACAAACCGGCCAGAACAGCAAAACCCAGGAAAAGGGGCATAAACCAGACCCGCTGCATGGCAAAGGGGAAATTTGCTTCCGACCAGACCCGCAAATCGAAGGTCTGGGCGACGCCGGCCGCCGGCAAATTGAAATACAAATACAGGAAGGCGATAAACGAGAAAAAGCTGCCAATGAGTAGATACAACGTCAGCTTCATGGCGGCGTATTCGCGCCGTTCGCGCCAACCCCAAATCACGATCATGACGTACATGGGTAAGACGGCCAGCTCGTAGAAGAAGAATAACAAGAAGCCGTCAACGGCGATAAACACGCCGTGCACGCCGGCCACCAGCAGCATGAAGAAAGCGAAAAATTCACGCGGCCGATCGTCAATGCTCCAGGAGATGAGCACACCACCGAGGCCGACAACGGCCGTCAACAAAACCAACGTCGCGCTCAGGCCATCCACCCCCACGATGTAACCAATGTTCACGGCCGGAATCCACTTGTAATCCTCCACAAACATCAGCGTTTCGGCCCAGCGGGCTTGTGGATCAGGAAGGTTTTGGTTATAGGCAACGTAAACGTAGATCGATAGTATCAACCCCAAAATCATGGCCGCCAGGGCCAACATGCGCGAGTTTTCACCCCGCTCTTTGGGCATCATCAAAATGATGATGGCTGCTGCTATCGGCGATAGGGCAATGACTGATAAAAATGGGAAATCCATAAACCCTCTTCCAGCCTCGAAACTTGCAGAATCAAAGACCTAAACCTGAAAACTAGGCATCACACAAGTCCGATCTTTCATTCCTCTTAACTAAAGATTTTTGTCACGGTGTCGTTGATAAAAACCAACAACCACTGCGGCCAAATACCTAACGACAACATCAAGACCATAAGCGGCCAGATAACGGCGTGTTCGCGGAAGGTCATATCTTTGAGGCCGCGCCACTGGTCTTTGATAGGACCGTGCAGCGTCTCGCCGATGCCTTTCAGGATATATGCGCCCGTCATAAACAGGCCCAACATCGACAAAGCCACTTGGAATGTAAACGTATTCCAGCTGCCGCGAACAATCATAAATTCGCTGACAAAGCCGTTAAGACCCGGCAGCCCTAACGAAGCCATGCTGGTAAAAATGAGAATGGCGCCAAACACAGGCATGATCGACCAGATGCCGCCAAATTCTTTCAAATCTCGCGTATGGGCACGCTCATAAATCACGCCAACCATAAAGAACATGCCAGCCGCCGACAGGCCGTGATTGAACATCTGGAAGACGGCGCCGCTGGTAGCCATGATGGCATCGGTCGTTGCCGCGGGGTCAACAAAAGCACGGCCGTAGGAAAACGCATAGACCGCAATCCCCAACACCACAAACCCCATGTGGTTGACCGAAGAATAGGCCACCAACCGTTTAAAGTCCCACTGGCCAAAGGCGGCAAACCCGCCCATAACAATGCTCAACATGCCAAACGTCGCCAGAATGCTAGCCGTCAGATTCGCCTGCTCCGGGAAGAACGGCACAACCAGACGTAAGAACCCGTATGCGCCCAATTTCAACAAGACGCCGGCCAGGATCATGGAGCCTGCTGTTGGCGCCTGGGTGTGGGCGTCCGGCAGCCAGGTGTGGAAGGGGAAAATCGGAACCTTGATGGCAAAAGCGATCACAAACGCCCAGTAGGCCACGACTTTCACGGTGTCCACCGGCAAATTGATGTTGGGCAAGATACCGCCAGCAGGCAAATTGACCCATTTGTCCATCAGCATGGGAATGTCGAAGGTGCCCATCGACAGACCAATGACCTGGATAGAAAGCAGCAAACCCAGGCTGCCAGCCATGGTATAGACAAAGAACTTAAAGGAAGCGTACTCCCGATCCTTGCCGCCCCAAATTTTGATGAGGAAGTACATGGGGACCAGACCAAACTCCCAGAACACAAAGAACAGGAGCAAATCCAGCGCCGAAAACAAACCCAGCATGGCCGTTTCCATCAACAAAAAGAGGAACATAAACATACGGGGGTTTTCATCGATCTGGAAGGAGGCCAGAATAGACAGGGGCGTCAGAATAGTGGTCAACAAGAACATGGCCAGGCTGATGCCGTCAATCCCGACGTGGTAGCCGGCGCCGATGGTCGGGAACCATTGAGCGACGGTTTCAAACTGGATGCCAGCATCGACCCGATCATAGTTAAACCACATGACCAGAACGAGCGCCAACGGCACCAGGCTGAGGATTAACGCCAGCCAGCGAATGGTGCGCTTGGCGTCGCCCGGCAGCAAAAAGATAAGGAACGACGCCAATAACGGGAAGAATATGACCAGATTCAGGAGATTGTCTTGAATAAAGTCCATTTGGTCTCCTAATTAATTTACGAACAGGGCTATCTGTGAAAACCACTCGTTAACCGGGCCGTAGTAATTGACGGCGAGGATAACGGCCGTTAACACCGCAATAATCAGCACAGACACCAGGACGTATTCCTGGATTTTGCCAGTTTGCAGCTGGCGCGAAACCTTCGTCATGGCCAGGAACTGGTCTTTTACCCAGTCCACCGCCTGACCAAAAATCAACTCTTCCGCCCGCTTCATGTAGCTGCCAAAGGTGTAGAACCCGCGGGCCACCAGATGCAAGGTGCCATCAATGACACCCTTGTCGACAAACTCATAGACAACTTTTTCAGAGATGTAGATGGTCGGCCGAATAAAGACCACTTGATACAGTTCGTCCCAATACCATTTGTGGTTCAAGAACACGTGCAGTGGGCCAAGCGGTCGGACGAGTGGGTCTTGCTGGTCTTTGACGAGAGGTTTACGGCCGTAAATCCACCAGCCCACAAACAAACCACCCAACGCCACAATCAAGGAAGCGGTCAAAGGCACATAGGAAAACGGCAGCGTCTCAATGGCCGCATCCACCAGATGCAATTCTTCCAATTCAGACATCGTTTCGTAGATTGTGGCCCCTACAAAATGATGGAAGAAGTTGTTGTTGATGATCGGCCCCAAGGCGGGGAACTCCTCATGAATACCCACCCAGCCGGCGCCAATGGCAAAAATCGACAACAAAACCAACGGGATGGTCATAAATCGGTTGCTTTCATGGGCATGTTCGGCCAGCGGGGTGCGCGGTTTGCCCAGGAAAGTCAGACTGATTTGCCGCATGGTATAAAAAGCCGTCAGGAAAGCGGCCAAAGCGAGCATGGTCAGCACAAACATGCCCAACGGATCACCTTTTTCAAAGAGATGCCATGCCTCGGCAAAAATTTCGTCTTTCGACCAGAAGCCTGCGGTAATCAACGGCAAACCCGACAAGGCCATGCCGCCGATAAAAAATGTCCAAAAAGTCACCGGCATTTTATGCCGCAATCCGCCCATAAAGCGCATGTCTTGGGGATCGGTATGATGGTCGTGGACGTGGTGTGCCCCATGCTCCATGCCGTGAATGACGGACCCAGAAGCCAGGAACAATAAGGCCTTGAAAAAGCCGTGAGTAATCAGATGAAAAGTAGCGGCAATGTACCCGCCAACGCCTAACGCGGCGACCATAAAACCAAGCTGGGAAATGGTTGAATATGCCAGCACGCCTTTTACATCGTATTGAGCCACAGCGATGGTCGCGGCCATTAAGGCTGTAAACGCCCCAATCCCGGCAATGATCCAACTGACGGCGTTGCTGCCCTCCGGGCCGGAGCCAACGGCAATCAAGGGATAAATCCGAATAATCATGTACACGCCGGCGGAAACCATAGCCGCCGCATGGATGACGGCGCTGACCGGCGTCGGGCCTTCCATCGCGTCGGGCAGCCAGACGTGCAGCGGCCACTGCGCCGATTTGCCCACCGTACCGGTGAACAGCAGCAGCGCCATCACGCCCAGGGCCGGACCAAGCCGCAGCGCGGCCTCTTCCAGGCTGTGGGCGGAAAACGCCTGACTGAAATTCAACGTGCCAAATGCCCGGTAAAACCAGACGATGCCCAGCAACATGACCACATCGGCCACGCGGGTCGTTAAAAAGGCTTTGACGGCCGCCGCACGCGGCGGAATGTGGGGGATATTTTCGGGATTCAGATGGTAATCACGCGCATGCCAGAAGCCAATCAGGGAGTAGGAACAGAAGCCCATGATCTCCCAGCCGACAAACAATAATAACAAGTTGTCGGCGACAACCAGCAGCAGCATTGCTCCGGCAAACAGGCTCATATAGGCAAAGAAACGGCCGAGCAGAGGCTCCTCTTGCAGGTGATTGGGCACACCGAGGACTTTGCCTAAGGGGGCTCCCCAATTGTGGTAGCCGACGCTGTAAACAAAGATCATGGTGACGGCAAAGGTAACCATGATGAGCATCACGGCCGTTAACGGATCCACCGCCACGCCCATCTTCAACCAGGTGCCCTGAAAATAATCCCCAACCGGCAGCCAGTCAATGGCGCTGGCCACTACGGTCGGGTGCGTCTCCAGATGATGCAAATCTGTCGTCGCCACATTCAGCGCCACTGTCCAGCCCAGAATTAGAGACGAAAAAACACCCAACCAGGCCAGCACCCAGCTTAGCGTGCGATTGCGATTGGCAAACAACATAATCACAAAGAACGCCAACAAGGGGCCAGCCGGAATGAGCCAGGTTAGTATTGCAAGGGTTTCTTCACTCATAAGGTCTTCTACTCAAGTGGTCGGTTCCAAAACTGCTGCGAGCCAAAACAACCGTCGCCGCAAAAATCAATTTCTTAAAGAATCCAACTCTTCGGCAATCACCGAATCCCGACGACGATAGACAGAAATGATCAGAGCCAGGCCCACAGCTGCTTCCGCAGCAGCCACGGTCAACACAAACACTGCCCAGACCAAGCCGACTGCCCGATCGGGCGCGGTATAACGCCAGAAGGCGATCAGGTTGATGTTGACGGCGTTGAGCATTAACTCGACGGCCATCAAAATAGCCACGGCGTTTCGCCGGGCCATGACGCCGTATAGGCCAATACAAAACAGAAGCGCTGCAACGATGAGGTACCAAGATAAGGGAATCATGCCTTATCCTCCGCTTTCGGCCAGGCAACAATGATTGCGCCAACCAGGGCCGCCAACAATAAGACCGAAGCAATCTCAAAGGGCAAAACGTATCCGGCGGGATCGACAAACGCTCGTCCCATCACAATGATGGAGTTTTGAATCATTTCCGGAGGGAGTTCTGGTTTGGCGGCCAGGGGCACGGCCGTATCCGGCAGCAGAGGCCAAAACTCGCGGAACAAATAAAACACCCAGAACAGGATGCCAAAACTGACAACGGCCGTTACCAGCGCAAAGGCAGCCTGAGCGTTAAACGCCGGCTCCGTAGTCTGCATCAGCCGGCGGGTCATCATGATGGCAAAAATGACCAGGATGGAGATAGCCCCGATATACACCAACAATTGGGCGGCCGCCAAAAAACCGGCGTCCAACGTGACGTACAAACCGGCCACGCCTAAGAAGGTGGCCATCAGAGCCAACGCCGCATGAAACAAATTACGCTTGGTGACCACAATCACGGCCATGGTGAGCGTAAAGGCGCTGATAATTAGAAAAATGATTTGCTCAACCATCTGTTGAACTTCTCCGTAAAACTAGATTATCCCGCTGTTAATGGGCCGCTGCCGGTTCGTGAACGGCCGTATCATGGTGGGCATGTTCGTCCACAGCCGCCTCGCCCGGACCAGACTCGCCACTGAGCAGCCGACGTTGCCGCCGCGCATAAGCCCGCAAAATCTCAATCGTCACCAGAGCGATTAAAACGTTCGCCGTTAGATGCGCGCCGGCGCGGGCAAAGTTGTTGGCCGTTTCAGGCAGGAACTTGTCCAGCAAAGCCGTTACCATAACCAACACCAGCGAAACAGGCACCAGAAACTTCCAGTTGTAATTCAAAATCTGATCGACACGGACGCGTGGCAGCGTCCCACGAATCCAGATATACACAAAATAAACCGCAAACATCTTCACAAAAAAGATGACCAACCCTAGCAAATTGCCAATCGCCCAGCCGTCCCCAATCACCAACGTTTCCAGGCCAAAAAAGCGATAGCCACCCAGAAAAACAGTCGCAAAGAAGCCAGACATAAACAGCGTGCTAACAAATTCCGCCAGGAAGAACATGCCAAACTTCATGCCGCCATATTCCACGTGAAACCCGGCCACAATTTCCGATTCCGCTTCCAATAAGTCAAATGGGGTGCGCCCCGTTTCCGCCAGCGACGAAATGAAGAAAATCAACGCCGCCAACGGCGCTACCAGCAGATAAGGGATCGTCTGCGCTTCGACAATGGAGACAGTAGACATGGAACGCGCCAGCAAAATTGGCACCAGCAGGGCCAGAATCATAGGCACTTCATAACTCACCAACTGAGCTACAGAGCGAAATGCGCCTAACAATGCATATTTGTTATTCGAGCCCCAGCCGGCCAGCAGCAAGGAAACCACCGAAACCGAACTGATGGCTAAAAAGTAAAAAACGCCAATGTTAAGGTCTACACCAATCACTCCCGGCGCAAAGGGCATCACAGCCCAGACCAACAAAGCCGCCATTACCGTCAGAAACGGAGCCAACAAATAAGCAACGCGATCGGCGCCTGTGGGGGTGATGTCTTCCTTAATCAACAACTTGATAACGTCTGCTACCGTCTGCAGCAGGCCGTAGCGCCCACCCACGCGATTGGGGCCAATGCGCCGCTGAATACGGGCGATGACTTTACGCTCTAACCAGATCAGGAAGATCACAATGAGCAGACAAAACGTGGAAATGATGACCACGCCCAGAATGTCTAGCACCAAATTGACCCAAAGCTGATCGCCCCAGAGTTCTCGTAAATAGTCTGAAACTGTCAAGCTCACCAGACTTTTTAAAAACTCAATGAAATTAAAGCTCATAAGGCATACTCCCTGCTCAACCGGTAGCGAAGATATCCGCTGATACATGTTGATTGGCAGATAGGGTTACATGTCAGATTTTCAAAGACAAGGCTGGAAATAGCCTTGCTTAATTAGGGGAAACACATTAAAAGAGATAGAGTTTTATTAACTCTATCTCTTGTTTCGTGTTGGTGTCGAATTTTTAAATCCACTCCAGAGCGCCGCGGCCCCAAGCATATGCCAGGCCGTCAGCCAGCAGGAAGATAAACAAGGCTGCGGCAAAGACCCCAAAGAGTGTCAATTGGCCGTAGGCGGCCGCAATGGGAAAAAGGAAAACTGCCTCGACATCAAAGATGACGAAAACCAATGCGTAAACGTAGTATTGAACCTTAAATTGCACCCAAGAACTACCGACCGTTTCAATGCCGCATTCATACGTTTGTTGTTTGATGGGGTTGGGTTTCTTGGGACCTAACAAGTGGTTCAAAATGACAGGCGCCGCCGGGAAAATAGGTGACAGTATCAAAAATAGAGCGACAAATTGCCAATCTTGCGACACTATGGTCCTCCTGTCCTCTCCAGAAATGGGTGATTGTGAAATCTGTCCCATTTATAACACATGCATAGAACATGGGCAAAAGGATATTACACTTTGGCAGATTTTTGCGCCAGTAGTAAGTTCCTTTAATTTATGGTGAGATTTAGGTATACTTGGCACGAAATACTACCATTTTAAGAGGCCACGATGCTTGACAGCGATATTGAAACCCAGCGGATTTTGGCGGTAGATGATAATTCTTTTACTCTACGCATTGTCCAACATACATTGGAGCAGGCGGGATTTCAGGTAACTACGGCCGTCTCCGGCAAAGATGCTCTCAAATATATTAACCGGCATGGCATTCCCCACCTGGCCATCGTCGACCTGCATATGCCGGTCATGAGTGGCTTTGAATTTTGCCATGCGGTGCGCGAATTCAGCGATATGCCGATTATCATGCTGACGGCCGTCAACAGCGAAGACACCATTATCCAGAGCATCGAACAATACGCCGAAGATTACATCATCAAGCCCTTTAACCCCAACGAGCTTGTGGCCCGTGTCAAACGCGTCTTGCGCCGCATGGGCGACTACACCTATACCCTCGACTCCACCACCCGCATCGACGACCGGCTGATGGTCAACTTCCCCAACCGCGAAGCCCTGGTCGAAGGCGAATCCGTTTCCCTGACGCCCACCGAAACCAAGCTGCTCTATATCCTCGTGCGCAACGCCGGCCGCATTGTCACCACCGAATTCTTGCTCAATCGCATCTGGCCGCTGCAAGACGCCCAGGAAGATCGCCTTCACGTGCATGTGCACCGCCTGCGCCGCAAAATCGAAGTGGAACCCAACGAACCTGGCTATATTATTGCCGAACGGGGTATTGGTTATCGCTTTAGCGCTACCCCTGAGTAAATCAACTCGCCAGCAAATCCATAAAAAAAGCCGCGTTTTCTCGGAGAAAACGCGGCTTTGTGCATGTTATCGGGACATTCCCTCAGTACGCAAGGTCAAGGTCTAGTCCTAACTTGGCCGCCACCGCCGAATCCGGCGGTTCGACGTAAATTGTGCCATCCGGAAAGACGACCGTGGGAACAATTCGATGCCCATGGTTTACCCGGCGCACAAAAGCTAATCCTTCAGGATCACGATCCACGTCAATTTCCACATAGTCAATACCAAATTCATCCAGGAGAAACTTTGTACGGTGACAATCCGGGCACCATTTTGTGCCAAATAACAGAATTTCACCACGACGGCCGTTGAAGAAGTTCATTACGTTTCTCTCCGTTGTCAGCCCCGAGACTCGGTCGCTTTGTGAAAGATCCTGAATGCCTGTCTCATCTACAAGATCATCGCCGTGGATTCCCGCGGGCTGCCTACCAAACCATTCGACAGGATAAAACTGAACTAACGATAGACCACATATTAACCTATTGGCTGGATGTTACAATGCAAATTAACAAACGTTTAGCCAACGTTTTCTTTTGCCGACTGGCTGAATTGCGGATACAAATAAGCGCGGCAATTTTAACGACCGGGAACCACAGCCCTCCAATTCAATTCAAAGGGATGCGTGTGTCTAAACGAACAAACGAGCAATGGCTCCACGACTTGAAGGCGGTTGGCCCTGTTTATGAAACGGCCGTCTCCGACCTCCAACAAACTCTACTTTCTGGCTTACAGCATGGGCTGCTTAACCAGGTCAGCACCTCAGCCCCCGAATTCAGCACTCAGGCAGAAGATTTTGTCCAGGAAGCCATCCTAAAAATCCTGGATAACCTGGACAGTTTCGCCGGGCGCAGCCAGTTCACCACCTGGGCGCACAAAATCGCCGTCTCCGTCGCCCTGACCGAACTGCGCCGCAAACGCTGGCAAGACCGTTCCCTGGATGGCCTGATGGAAACCGACAGCGGCGTCTACACCCCCAAATTCATCGCCGATCCGGCCCCGCTGCCGGAAAACGTCGCCGCCAGAGCAGAAATGCTGGCCCACGTCAATCGTCTGATCACCGAAGAGCTGACCGAAAAACAGCAAGCGGTCATGGAAAAAGCAGTTCTCCAAGACCTCCCCACGGCCGAAGTCGCCCGCCAGATGAACATGAAGCCCAACGCCGTTTATAAAATGCTCCACGACGCCCGTGTCCGCCTGAAACAACGCCTGGCCGAGGATGGGTTGACCCCCGAAGAAGTCCTGGAACTCTTTGAATGATCCCGGAACAGGTAACCGCTAGCACACGTAAGAACTTCTTACTTCGTTTCGTCAAACTCATACATGACAAACATAATTTCAAAGCTCATAAATTTAATTAAGCAGCGCAATCAGCCAATGGATGAGAGCCCCATGGTCCAACACCCCAGCCGGTCGCACCCCGCCGCGCCGGCGGCAACAACACCCTCAGAATTGAGCGAAGAAAAACTCCGGCAGCTGCTGCACCAGATGGAACACACCCACGAAGGGATGTATTCCTGCGCCGAAACGTTCGATTTGCTCGACGAATACGTGGACCTGGTCGCCAATAAAGAAGAAGCTGCCTTGTTAATGCCCTACGTGCGGCGTCACCTGGATTTATGTCCTGATTGTCGGGAAGAATACGAGATCCTATTACGCATTCTGCAAACCGATTATCCGACAGCCGCCTGATTAGTTTATTTCCCCAAATTAGCTAAGGAGTCAGCCCCGTGGTAAAAGCTATCTGGAATGGCGCCATTATCGCCGAAAGCCAGCAAACCGAAATCGTTGAAGGCAATCATTATTTCCCCCCCAACAGCCTGAAACCAGAATTTTTTCAACCCAGCGCCCACACGACCGTATGCTCCTGGAAAGGCACTGCCAACTATTACGACATCGTGGTGAATGGGCAGAAAAATCCGGGAGCCGCCTGGTATTACGCCGATCCCAAGCCGGCCGCCCAAAACATTAAAGGCTATGTTGCCTTCTGGCGTGGTGTTAAAGTAGAATCTTGATGAATTTGCCATGCCAACAAAGGATACGCCATGCTATTAGCCGGTGACATCGGTGGTACAAAAACAGTCCTGGCTTTGTTTGCCCCAGAGTCAGACGCTCTAGAAGTCAGGTATGAATTAACTTTTTGGAATCGGGATTTTGACTCGCTGGAAGCGGTCATTTTGGCGTTTCTGAAGGAGACAACGGAGCCGATTACCAGCGCCTGCTTTGGCGTGGCCGGGCCGGTTGTCCAGGGCCAGGCGCAAATTACCAACCTGCCCTGGGTGATCGACGCCAGCGCGATTCAGGCGGCGTTTGGTTTTCCCCAGGTTTTTTTGCTCAACGACCTGGAAGCCATCGCCAATGCCATTCCTTATTTAACGGCCGTTGACCTGGTCACACTCAACGAAGGCATCCCCGAACCACAGGGAGCGCTGGCGGTCATTGCGCCGGGAACCGGCCTGGGAGAAGCGTTTTTGGTGTGGAACGGCCGTAACTACCAGGCCCATCCCTCCGAAGGCGGCCACGTCTCGTTCGGTCCGACCAACGTCGAGCAAGTCGAGCTGCTCACCTACATGCTGTCCCGATTCAACCACGTCAGCGTGGAGCGGGTTTGTTCCGGCAGCGGCATCCCCAACCTCTATGGCAGTCTGCGTCAATCGGGCCGTTACGAAGAGCCGGATTGGCTGCGCCAGGCGCTCGTCGAGGCCGTCGACCCCACGCCGGTCATCTCTGCGGCGGCCATCGAGCGCGATGAACCGATTTGCGTCGCCACCCTCAACCTCTTTCTGGACATCCTGGCCGACGAAGCCAGCAACCTGGCGCTCAAAGTGCTGTCCACCGGCGGCGTCTACCTGGGCGGCGGCATTCCACCTCGCATTTTGCCCCAATTACAGCAGCCCCGCTTCATAGAAGTGTTTAGCAACAAGGGTCGCTTCTCCGGTCTGATGCGCAAAATGCCGGTCCACGTTATTCGCAATCCTAAATCTGCCCTCTATGGCGCTGCCTACTACGGCCTTAACCACCCTTTGCGCAAGAAGAAGAAAGACAGTGTGTCGTAAAAACGCTGCGCCACAATCGGCCGTAGGATGCCGCTAGACATGGCCCCTACTGTTGAAATTTTTCCCAACGCCGCCGAGATGACCCAGGCGGCTGCCCGTTTGTTTGTGCGGGTGGCGCAAACGGCCGTTTCCCAACACGGCCGTTTCCTCGTGGCGCTTTCCGGCGGCGGCACCCCTCAGGCCCTCTTCCGCCGTCTCAGCCAGGCGGACTATGCGCAGGAAGCGTTCTGGCGCAGCACCCACGTCCTGTGGGGCGACGAGCGTTTGGTCCCGCCCGACGATGATGGCAGCAATTTCAAGCTGGCCGCCAGCCTGCTGCTCGATCACGTGCCCATTCCGGCCGCCAACATCCATCGCGCCAAAGGAGAACTCGCCCCGGACGCGGCCGTCGCCGATTACACCGGCCAGCTCCTGGCGCTGGCTCCGCCTGACCGCGCCTGGCCACGGCTGGACCTGGCGCTGATGGGCCTGGGCAGCGATGGGCACACGGCCTCGCTGTTCCCCGGCCCTCTGCCCGAGACGGCCTCGACCCAACCGGTGATCGCCGTCACTGCCGACTACGACGGCCGTCCCGCGCACCGCCTCAGCCTCACGCCGCCCGTCTTCAACGACGCCGGCCACGTTTTATTCCTGGTCACCGGGGAAAAGAAAGCACAGGCGGTAACGGCCGTGCTGAACGGCTCCTTCGCCCCCCATCAATGGCCCGCCCAACGCATCCGACCGGCTAACGGCCAGATGACCTGGCTGCTGGACCAGCCGGCGGCCAGCCAACTTCCCTCAATCTAAACCCTCTTCAGCCAGCGAGCCCAACACTTCCGCTGCCAGCGCGGCCATCACCTCAACTTCCGCCTCGTCCAGGCCGCTGGTGCGCCAATAGGTCTTCAGCAAATCGGACGGCGTCAATGTTTCCACTGCGGCCGTATCACCCAGGCGCGCCCGCTTTTCCAGGTGGCGGTGCTTTTGGATTTGCACGCTCAGGGCGTCGGCAAAATAATCATTGAGGACGTTTTCGTCCAGCAGCGGCTCCCAATCTCGCGGATAACTCAACTGCACCCGGCAAATCGCCCCCGCCACCGCTTCCCGGCTCGGCAGTTGGCTCATCACGTCAGCCATAAAGGTTTCGGCGCTGGCTGTGTCGATTTTTATGTCAACAAATCGACGCGTCTGCAATTTTTGGAAGGCCCAATCGGTGTGGCCCCGGCTGACCGTGGCCAGGACAAATCCTTTTTGCTCGTGGGCTTCGCCAAAATCAATGCGCTCGATGGAACCCGGATACACAATCGGCGGATGGCTGCCTTTGGCGGACAGCACCTGGTGCTTATGGATGTGGCCCAGGGCGACGTAATCCAGGCGCTTGTCGTTGACCAGACGGCCGCTGAGCACCAGCTCGTGGCCCAACATTACAGCACGTTCGCTGCCGTAGACGGCCCCCTGCACGCTGGCATGGGCCGTCAGAATGAGGGGCAGGTCGGGGTTGGCGGCGGCAATCAACCCGGTCACCCGGTCGGTCACCACATCTTCAGCCGCTGTGAGGATCTCTTCACGGCCTTTATCGGCCATCTCATCGTAGGCCATAAAGCGGCTGGCCGACACCCAGGGCACAGCGATGACCTGCACCGGCAGGCCTAATTCATCGGGGCCAAACAGGCGAATAGTGTCGGCGACGTGAATGTGGGGCACGTCGAGAGTAGCAAATTCATGCAGGGTGTGGGCGCGGCCCACGGCCGGTGAGACATCGTGGTTGCCCACCAGCAGCAGGGTGGGAATGCCGGCCTGCGACAGGCGCATCATGCGTTTGCCCCATTCGCGCTGGAAGGTTGGCTGCGGATTGCGATCTTTGTACGCATCGCCGGCAAAGATAACCAGGTCGACGGATTCGGACACGGCCGTTTCGACAATCTGGTCCAGCGCCGCCAAAAAGTCCATCACCCGGATGGGCAGGGCGGTCTGGGGATCGTGACGGCCGTAGTTGGCAATGTCGATGTGGGCATCGGCAAAATGCAAAACACGCAATGATTTTTGAGACATAAGCCGCTTCCTCGTTGCCAGGTCTGGCCTTATGGGCAGTTAGCCACCGTCATAGCCGACGTGATAAAAAATTTACTGCTGTCCGGCACGTTAGGAAATACGTGCCTCACCATGATGTAATAATTGCCCGCCTGCAAATTTGCCAGGCAAATCTGCTCGCCTACGCCCTGAAATGGGCTGGTACTCTCGCCCCATTTAAATTTATTATCGTTGTAGACGTACAAATCCAGGTTTTCGCCAGACGGCACCGCCAGGTTCACCTCTAGCGATAGGCTGCGAGGCACAATCACCCGATAAAAGCGATACCGGTCGGTTGCGGAGGCAATATTCTGGGCGTAGGCCTGGTTCAGAGGTAAAAACCGCGCCGTGGCAAAGGCAAAATTATTCAAGCCGCCGCTGCGGAAAAACGGCAAATAAATGCTGCCCGCCGGCAGGGGTGTCATCTTTTTGATGATGGGGTACGGACTGTTGCCCGACAGATCGATGCTGCCGCCTATCGTCCACAGTGTTTTGCCGACAAAACCGCCCCGCGGCCAGGTGAGAGCCGGGTCGCCTGGCTGGCGGTTGTTCAAATCGTACTGGTAATTCAGCAAGGTCCAGGCGTTGGTGGCCGGGTCGTAATATTCCACTTCCGGCACAGCTTCGCCGTTTTGGGCAATGCCGCCGTAGACATACCAACGGCCGTCTGGCCCTACCGCGCTGTGGGCAAAATAACGCGGCACATTCATGATGCCAGTCGCCGCCCAACTGGTGGGCGAGGACAGGTTGGCGCACTCGCCAGTGGTCACCAGGGCCACCGGGGGATTGGTGCCCGCGTTGTAGCGCAGGCCGCCGGCCACGCACAACTTATTGCCCACCACGGCAGCGGTATGGCCGTAACGCGGCTCGGTCATGGCGCCGGGGGTTGTCCAGGTATTGGTGACCGGATCGTAGACCAGCACGTCGTCGCGCACCGTGTCGGTATCGGAGACGACCAGATTCAACGGCCAACCCGGCCCCTCGATACCGCCGGTCAGATACATCTTACCCGAAGGCGCGCCGGCGGCGGCGGCATAAGCGAATGGAATACCGTTGCTCAGGGGCACAGCTGCCGCCTGCTGCCAGCCGCCATTGACCAGATCATAAAACCAATGCTCATTGGAATAGGCGTCGACCGAATCCACCGCGCCGGTGCTGCCCCCAGGCACGTGGATTTCCTGATGAGCGACGCCGCCGGAGGTGTAGCCGAGGTAAGCGGCCGTGGTATTGACAAATCCAGGGCCGGGAATATTGGCCAAGGCCGTCCAATTGTTGGTGGTGGTCCGGTAGCGCAAAAAGGCGCTGGTCAGAACCAGATTCGTCTGAAAACCACCCACGACGTAAATGTCCGGGCCGACGACGGCCGTCGCGTGGCGGCTCACCGGCGCGGCAGGCGTATTCATAAAGCCCGCGCTGCTCCACTGGGACACGAGCGGCGTCTGATACGCCGCCTGCAAGTTCAACGTCAACGGATTGCTGACCGCGCCCGGCAGCCAATCGGCCACCTCCACGTAGTAGGTGACGTCGCGCTTGACGGCAAAGGTCACCTCCGAACTCAGGCCGCTGGTGTCGTCATTGCAGGCAACCGGCTGCAGCGACGCCGCGCCGCAGGCGCCGTCGAACACACCCAGGATGGTATCGTAGGCTGAGGTGCGGGTGTTGATGGTAACCAGGCCGTTGTAATCGGTCTTAAACTGGTACCAGGCAGTGCGAAAACCGGTCTGGCTGGGCGGATTGCTGCCCCAAATGCAGTTCAGCGCCGGGTCGTCGCCGGCCGAGGTGAAGCTGGCGACGTTGGTCTGGCTGGCCGATGGCACGGTGAGGGGAATCAGGCTTAAGGTTCGGGCGGTGCTACATTCGTTGCTGGCTGGCAGCACATCGACGTCGGGCGAGACGGGCATTAGGGCAAGGACCATGCCTGTTTGCGGGTTAAGGGCCGTTGGGCTGCCTACGGTGAATTCCGGCGTTTCCGACTCATCGGGCACAACGGGCACCCAATCGTTTTCCGGCTGCGGCTCAGCGTCGCTGCCGTCCTGCGCGCCAACCAGGGAAGTGGCCACCAACAAAGCCACGAATAATACCGTCAGAAAAACCAGAAAGGTACGCATAGAAAACTCCTGTGGAAAGATTAGCGCAGAGGCACAGTGGCGCGGAGATAAGGTCGACGGAATAGGTACAGGAGTTTTAACCATGGGAGTCTGCTGCGGAAGCTGCTGTTCATGATATCTCCTATCGGGCCGGGGTGATGTATTTCGCGATGCCTGTCGCTCATCCTGAGATTGTACAGAGAGTCGGGACAGGCGCAAAAAGAACACGGATCGGGGGCGATCCGTGTTCTTTGTGCTTGAGGGAAGCTGAAGGAATTAGACGGCCGTTTTGCGCAGCGTCAGATCCACGTCCTGGCCGCCCACGTTGACAGTTTGCTGGAAATCGGCGGGGGAGAGGGGAACGGCCGTTAAGGCCACCGCCAAAGTCTCCTGCTGCACATAAGCAGCAAAATTCACCAGCGCCTCGGCTACCTCGCCGTTTGCCGCATAACCCAGCTCTATTCGGTCCGAAATTTCCAGTCCGGCATCCTTACGCATATTGTTGACCGCACGCACGATGTCGCGCGCGTACCCTTCCTGCACCAGCGCCGCCGTCAGATGGGTGTCTACGGCTACCGTCACACCTTTGTCGCTGGCAACGGCCAGACCGCCGCGCGCTTCTGTCTGCACCAGCACATCCTCGGCCGTCAGCGCCACCGTCTTATCGCCTAAATCCACCATCAGGCTCTGGCCGGATTGCAGCTGCCGTGCCGCCTGCGCCGGGTCTAGCGCCGCCAGGACCTGGCGGATCCGCGGAAACTCCTTGCCAAATTTCGGCCCCAGCACCCGGCTGTTGGGCAGCAGCTTATAATCCACCAGTTCGCCCACTTCGGAGACGATCTCGATTTCCTTGACGTTGATCTCTTCTTTCAACACGTCGGCCAATTCCGCCAGGTCGGCTTGCTCTTGCTGGCTGCCCACGTTGACCCGTGCCTTGGCCAGTGGCTGGCGCAGCTTGACATCGGCCGCGCCGCGCGCCGCCCGGCCCAGACCAGCCGTGACAATCGCCAGGCGCATCTTATCCAGCAAGGGGCGGTCCAGCGCCGCCCCGTCTGCCTGCGGGTAAAAGCAGTGGTGGACGCTGGCCGGGGCGTTCTCATCGACGCTGCGCACCAGATTCTGGTACATCACCTCTGTCACGAAGGGGACAAAGGGGGCCAGCAGCTTGACGTATTCCACCAGGACATGGTACAGCGTGGCGTAGGCGGATGCTTTGTCGGCATCGGCTTCGCTTTTCCAGAAGCGGCGGCGCGAACGGCGCACGTACCAGTTCGATAAATCATCGAGGAAGGCTTCCAAGACCTGGGTTGCCTTTTCCGCGTCATAAACGTCCAGGGTGGTCCGTGTCGCCAACGTGGTTTCGGCCAACCTCTCGACAATCCATTGATCCATCTGCGCGTGGGCCGGATTGGGTGACTGTTCCGTCTGCCCGGCTTGCGGCTGCCAGTTGTCCAATTGGGCATAGCTGACAAAGAAGGAATAGACGTTCCACAGCGGGATGAGGAAACGGCGGCGGGTTTCGTCGCCGACGTGGTAACCGAAGCGCAGGTTTTGCTCTGGCTTGCAACTGGCATAGAGCCAGCGCATGGTGTCGGCGCCCATTTTGTCGGCCGCTTCGTTGAATTCGATCATGTTGCCCCAGGATTTGTGCATATCACGGCCGTCTTCCGCCTGCAGCGTCGCATATCCAAACAGGTTCTTAAACGGCCCGACCCCATCGGCCATGAGGGTGCTTTGGGCCAGCAGGCTGTAGAACCAGTTGCGGAACTGGCCGGGGAAACTCTCGCTAATCCAGTCGGCGGGATACCATTTATTCCAATAGTCCCGGTCTTCGCTGTAGTGCAGCGTGCTGATGCCCACGATGCCCGCGTCGAGCCAGGGATTACCCACGTCCTGAATGCGGCTGACAGGGCTGCCGCAGTTGGGGCAGGCGATTTTGACGGCGTCGATGTACGGGCGGTGCGGCGTATGGCCGTCAAATTCTGCCCAGCCTTCGACGGCGCGTTCGCGCAATTCTTCGCGGCTGCCGACGACGTGGAAATGGCCGCATTCTTCGCATTCGTAGATGGGCAGAGCCAGGCCGTAATAACGCTTTTTGCTGATCATCCAGTCGTGCATGTTGCGTAACCAGTCCATTTCACGGTCGTAGCCGAAGCTGGGGTACCAGTTGGCCTGATTGACGGAATCCATGATCTGGTAACGGAAGCTGGCGGCTTTTTCGGCAGGCGTCACTTCGGCGTAAGGCTTGTCGTAGAGGTCGCCCATGTTGATGAACCATTCGTCCACCAGCCGGTAGACCAGTTCGCTGCCACAGCGCCAGCAGTGGGGGTAACGGTGGGCGTAGCGCTGTTTGCGGTAGTACAAACCTTTTTCTTGCAAGTTCTCGAAGATTGCCGGGGCCACGTCGTGGGCCGATTGGCCGGTCAACCAATCAAACCCGGCCTTGTAAATGCCGTTTTCGTCCAACGGGGCAATCACCGGCAGGTTGAATTCCTTGCCCAGCTCAAAGTCCTCCGCGCCGCAGCCGGGCGCGATGTGGACAATGCCCGTGCCTTCATCCGCGCCGACCTCTTTCCAGGGGATGACGCGGTGGGTGTAGTTGCTCTCGGCGAAGGCGGCCTGGGCGGCGGGCAGGTCATCAAACGGACCACGGTATTCCCAACCCAGCATGTCTTCGCCCTTCAGCCGATCCACCACCTCGACCGGGCCGACGAGCGTTTGTTTCATGGCTTCTTCGGCCAGATAGTAGGTCCAGCCGTCGTCGGCCAGCACTTTGACGTAGGTGAGTTCCGGGCCAACGGCCGCGGCGACGTTGCTGGAGAGCGTCCAGGGGGTCGTCGTCCAGACCAGCAGGGCTTCCTTGTCGGAAACCCCAAGGGTCGCTGAAGACCCTTGGGGTTTAGCCGGGATGGGAAAACGCACAAAGACGGAATCGTGGGTGACTTCCTGGTAGCCTTCGGTGACGATTTCGTGCTGGCTGATGCCGGTGCCGCAGCGGGCGCACCAGGGCATCACGTCGCGCCCTTTGTAGACCCAACCGCGATCAAAGCATTTGCGCAGGAAAGCCCAGATCTGGTAGTTATTTTCGTCGCTGAAGGTAAAGTAGGAGCCGCCCATCTGGGGCATGCCCAACTGGCCGACAACCTGCTCCACGGTGCCGGTGACCGGCCCTTTTGGTCCCTGGACGGTCACCTGCTGGTAGGGGTCTTCGGTGAGCATGTCGCGCAGTTGGCGGAGAACGGCCGTATCGTTCCAGTCCATCCAATACCCCAGGCGCTGCGACTGCTCGGTTTGCACGGCGGCGTAATTGAGCACCTGATGCTTGCACTCGTTGGTGAAGCGGGCCAGGCCAAATGTTTCGATCTCGCGCTTGCTGTTAAAGCCGAGCCGCTTTTCGACGTTCACTTCCACCCACAGGCCCTGGCAGTCGAAGCCGTTTTGCCAGCGCTGATTTTTGCCTTGCATGGCGTGGTAACGCTGGTAGAGGTCTTTGTAGGTGCGGCCCCAGGCGTGGTGGACACCCATGGGGTTATTGGCGGTGATGGGGCCGTCGATAAAGACC
>Ga0209607_1000975_pt1 | contig 24076 bp, 31 predicted proteins | sample AD_UKC117_MetaG_FD_184413 | JGI IMG/M metagenome (GOLD analysis project Ga0209607, IMG submission 184413) | Active sludge microbial communities of municipal wastewater-treating anaerobic digesters from Hong Kong - AD_UKC117_MetaG (SPAdes)... | ecosystem: Engineered > Bioreactor > Anaerobic >... | reverse complement strand
TCTGGGCCTTTCCGTCTTCAGCGCCGCAGCGGTTCGGCGCGCTGGCCAATCCGGTCCGCTCCTGTTAGCAGGAGCTCGTCGGGTCTGGCGAGCCGCATTCGCTCCCGCATCTGCTACGGGGTTTGCGTCACATGTCAAAGTCCGCCTTGAAGCGCCGGGCGCGCGAAGCCCGCCACTGGCTGATGGATGCCTGCTTTCCCCTCTGGTCGGAACGCGGCATCGGCGACCACGGCCTGTTCCGGGAGGCCCTGGGGCCGGATCACCAGCCGGTCGCGTCCGGCCCGAGTCGCGTGCGCGTTCAGGCGAGGCAAACCTATGTATTCACAGAGGCCCTGCGTCTTGGCTGGAAGACGGACGACGCCCTCGATCACATTTCTATGGGCCTTGTCACCCTGACCGGTCCGGCTCGGCGCACCGATGGCCTGATCGGACGGACGATGGATGCGTCCGGCGGCGCGCTTGATGACGACACGTCAGACCTTTACGATACGGCGTTTGTGCTGTTCGCGCTGGCCGAAAGCGAACTGGCGCTCGGCGAGGACACCGATGCCCGCCAGACCAGCGCCTCGGTTCTCTCGGCGATGGACCGGCACCTGCGGTCCCCCGATGGCGGTTATTTCGAGACACTGCCGCCGGCCGCGAAGCGCTACCAGAACCCGCACATGCACCTGCTTGAAGCCTGCCTGTCGCTTCACCGGGCCCAGCCGGAGGCAAGCCATCTCGAACGGGCCGCGGAAATCCTCGACCTGTTCGACCGGTCCTTCACCGCCGGGCCGGGCGGCCTGCTCGGCGAAACCTTCGCGCCGGGCTGGAAGGAACCGGACGGAGACGCCGCCCGGATCGTGGAGCCCGGCCACCAGTTCGAATGGGTCTGGCTGCTGCACGCCCATGCCCGTCTGACAAAAACGCCGGTCAGTCCCGCGGCCGAACGGCTCTACAGCTTTTCCGCCTCCACGCTCGACGAGGCCGGCCGGGCCGTTCAGGAAGTCACGCGCGAGGGCGCCATCGTCGACGGCTCGCGCCGCACCTGGCCGCAGACGGAGGCCCTGAAGGCGCACCTTGCCCTGTTCGAAGCCACCGGCGAGGAACGCTACGCCACGGCCGCCTGCCGCAGCTTCGATGTGCTCATGGACGAATACCTGACGCCGGAAGGCGGCTGGATCGACCATTACGATGCGACCGGAAAACCGCTTTCCCAGACCATGCCGGCCTCGACCGGCTATCATGTCGTGCTGGCCTTTGCCGAACTGATCCGCGTGATGGGAACTTGAATCCGGGCCGTTTTGCGCCGAAAAGGCCGCCAGAAAGCCAAAAGGACCTCAGACTTCGATGCCAAAGCTCGCGCTCGTCCGCCACGGACAATCCGCCTGGAACCTTGAGAACCGCTTCACCGGCTGGTGGGACGCAGACCTGACCGAGAAAGGCGAAGCCGAAGCCCGCAAGGCCGGCCAGCTCCTGAGGGGCACCGATGCCGATTTCCGCGCGGCCTTCACCAGCGTCCAGACCCGCGCGATCCGCACGCTCTGGCTGGCCCTCACCGAAATGGGCCGCGCCTGGATCCCGGTCACCAAGGACTGGCACCTCAACGAGCGCCACTATGGCGGCCTCACCGGCCTCGACAAGGCGGAGACCGCGGCGAAGCATGGCGACGACCAGGTGCATGTCTGGCGCCGCTCCTATGACGTGCCGCCGCCGCCGCTGGAAAAAGGCTCGACCTGGGACCTCTCCACCGATCCGCGCTATCAAGGCATCGACATTCCGGACACGGAGAGCCTGAAGCTGACGCTCGACCGCGTGTTGCCCTATTGGGACGCAGAGATCGTCCCGGTCCTGAAATCCGGCAAGGATGTCGTCATCGCCGCGCACGGCAATTCGTTGCGCGCGCTGGTGAAGCACCTCTTCAACGTGCCGGACGACAAGATCACCGGCGTCGAGATCCCGACCGGCAACCCGCTTCTGATCGACCTCGACGACAACCTGAAGCCCGTCTCGGTCCGCTATCTCGACGCCGAGCGCGCCCAGCCGCTCCCTGCCCTGCCGTGAGCAGGCGGCGCGACCGGCGCATGATGGGGCGGGCCCTCGCGCTCGCCCGTCTCAATCACGGCCTGACCGGCGTCAATCCGTCCGTTGGCTGCGTGATCCTGGATCGGCACGGCCATGTTGTCGGCGAAGGCGTCACCGGTCGCGGCGGCCGGCCGCATGCTGAGGAAATCGCGCTCGACGAGGCCGGTGCAGCCGCCCGCGGCGGCACGGCCTATGTCACGCTGGAGCCCTGCCGCGAGCGGTCGCAGGGCGGCAGGTCCTGTTCCGTCAGACTGGAAGAGGCGGGCATCGCACGTGTCGTCTGTTCCGTGCTCGATCCGCATCCGGTCGCGAATGGTGGCATCCTCCGCCTGCGCCGGGCGGGCATCCGCGTGGAAGTCGGCCTCGGCCGGCGGGCCGCCGAAGGGCTCTACCGCGCCTTCTTCGCGAGCGTTGGCTAGCCGGGGAACGGCCCGGCGGTCGCGATGATCTTCTCGTAGAAAGCAATCGAGTCGCGCTGGAAAGCCGCCTTGGTGAACTGAGCCTCGTAGGACGCGCGGCCGCCCGCAACGATCCCAGCCGCAAACGCCTTGTCCGTAATCACCTTGCTCAGCGCATTCGCCAGCGCATCGACATCGTTCTTCGGAATCAGCACCCCGTTGACGCCATCCTTCACATAGGCCGCCGGACCGACTGCATCGGCCGCGACCAGCGGACGCGAGGCCGCCCAGGCATCCACCGTCACCGTACCGAACGGCTCATAGCGCGACGGGAAGGCGACGACATCGCAGGCCGCCAGAAGCGCGCCGCGATCGTTCCGCCAGCCGAGGAAGCGGACACGGTCGTTCAGTTCCAGGCGTTTGCAGTGCGCGCGAAGGTCCGCTTCAAGCGGGCCCTCCCCCGCGATCCAGACATAAAGGCCCGGCACCTTCGCCGTCGCATCGAGCAGCGTGTCGAGCCCCTTCTTCTCGTGCAGGCGGGCGAGCGCCAGCGCGACGGGCGCATCGGCCGGCGTGTCGAGGCTCGCGCGGTCGACCGGATCGGCGCCCTGGAAATCCGCATAGGTGTGGATGATCGCGGAACGCTCGTCCGCCACGCCCTGCTCGCGGATATGACGCAGCAGGTCGATGGTGAGGCCCACATGCCATTCGCAATTCGTGAAGCGGGCCAGCTTGTAATAGCCGCCATACCAGCCGATCGATCGGTTGCGGTATTCCTTCGGCGCGAACTGTCCGGCGCGGCCCATCCAGTATTCGATCACGTCCGGCTTGAACGTCTTGATCGCATCGCCGATCACGCGGCGCGTCGGGAACGGCCAGGTATTGTTGAACGCGGCGAGATCCACGCCGATTCCGGCCTCACGGAACTTTTGCACACGGAACTCATTGTCGGGCCGGGTCACCACGTGCTGGGCGAGGCCTGCCTCTGCGAGCGCCAGAACGGATTCCAGCATGATGTTCTCCGCGCCGCCTTCAGCGGCACCGGCCATGACGTGCATCACGCGCATGGGCCAACTCCTTCCCGTCAGGTCAGATTGTCTTGCCACGCGCATACCCATTTACAGGCGCGGCGGCAAACACTGCTTGGCAGTCAGGACTGAAATGCCTAAGCAGGGCGCGAGCCGACCCGGAGCTTTCACGCCATGCAAGCCTACCGCCTTTTCGGCGCTGAAACCTCGCCTTACTCGCTGAAAGTACGTTCCTTTCTGCGGTACAAGGGCGTCGATTTCGAATGGATCACCCGCTCGCGCGATACCGAAACCGATTTCCGCGCACTTGCCCGTCTCGCGACCGTGCCGCTGCTTGTTTCGCCGGACCGTCCGGTGAGCCAGGAATCGACGCGCATGCTGTTCGCGCTGGAAGCCTCGCATCCCGAGCCTTCGGCAACCCCGGACGATGCCGCCTGCGCGGCCCTGTCGCTGGTCCTCGAAGACTATGCCGACGAGTGGCTGAATAAGTGCATGTTCCAGCAGCGCTGGGGCAACAAGCCGGATCGCGACCAGGCTGGCCTGCGCGCCCTGGTGCAGCTGTCCGGCGGCAAACGCCCGCGTGCCTGGAAAGCACCTTCGCAACAGGTGGCCGACCGCATGGCCGCCCGCCTGCCGATCGTCGGCGCTTCGCAGGAAAACTGGCCGGCGCTCGATGCCTCCTGGCGGCGCACGGCCCTTCTGCTGAACGCGCACCTCAAGGATCACCTCTTCCTGTTCGGCGGCCGTCCGGCCTTTGCCGACTTCAGCCTTGCCGCCCAGTTCCAGCAGATGCTGCTCGATCCGACCCCGGCAGAATGGCTGAAAGACCGTGCGCCCTTCCTTGTCGCCTGGTGCGAGCACATGGACGATCCGAAAGCCGGCGGCCCGTTCGCCGCACTGGCCGATCTTGAACCCACGCTCGCGCCGCTCTTCGCGGAAGAGATCGGCAAGACCTATCTTCCCTGGGCGCGCGCCAATGCGGCCGCGGTCCGGGTCGGCACGTCGAAATTCTCCGTCACGCTGCAGGACGGCGCGTTCGAGCAATCTGCGCAGACGCATGCGGCCAATGCCTTCGCCGCCGTCAGCCGGCAGGTGACCCGTACGCTTGCGGAGTCTCCCGCGCTTCAGGTCTTCCTCGGCGAGACGCATTGCCTCGCCTTCTTCCGCCAGGCCGAGAAGAACACGCTCAGCCCCGCCTGAGACCCGCTCAAAATCAAAACGGCGCGCCCCGGTATGGAGCGCGCCGTGATTTTGTCCGCAGCCGGATGGGCCGGGCTTATGCCGCGTCGGCGGCTTTTTTCTTGCCGATCAGCTTCGGCTCGGGATTGGTCTGGGCGCCGATCTCGATCTTGCGGGCTTTCTTCTCTTCCGGAAGCTCGCGGACGAGGTCGATGCGGAGCATGCCGTGGCTGAGATGCGCACCGGTCACGAGAATGTGATCGGCCAGCTGGAAGCGGCGGATGAAGCTGCGTTGCGCGATGCCGCGATGCAGGAAGTTGCGGCCGTTGGCGTCTTCGGTCTCGGTTTTCTTGCCGGCGACTGTCAGCAGGCCTTCCTTGGTTTCGATGTCGAGATCGTCTTCGGTGAAGCCGGCGACGGCAATCTCGATGGCGAAAGCGTTTTCGTCGACACGCTCGATATTATAGGGCGGATAGCCCTGCGAGCCGTCGAGGCGGGATGCCTGGTCGATCATGTTGGCCATGCGGTCGAAGCCGACCATCGTGCGGTAAAGGGGGGTGAGATCAATGTTCGACATGGGTTCAGTCCTCTTTCTCAAAGCAACTGGGAATGCCCTGAACGAAGGGCTTCCTCTGGGGTTCGGACGTCGCGAACACCCGGCCCGGTCAGTGGCGCCGGCACGAAATCCGGTCCCGGCCCGCATTGCGGCACCGTGACACGATACATGTGGGAGCCTAGAAGGACCGTTCAAGAGGTCCCCCGACAGAGAGAAGAATCATGAAATCAGCTGTTTCCGTGTCCCTTCTGGCCCTGGCGCTGCTCGCCGGCTGCTCGAAAGCCCCTGCCGGAGACGCAGGCGTCGCGCCGGCTGCAAGCCCTGCAGCAGAGTCCGCCGCCCCTGCCCCGGTCGACGCCCTGCAGGCCGCCATCGACAGCGACCTGCGCTCGCCGGAAGAAAAGGCCCGCGACGCCTGGCGCCATCCGAAGGAAACGCTGGAATTCTTCGGGGTGACCCCGGACCAGAAAGTGCTCGAGATCTGGCCGGGCGGCGGTTGGTACACCAACATCCTGGCGCCCTGGATCGCGAGCGGCGGCGGCCAGCTCGTCGCCGTCCTGTTCGATCCGGTGGGCATCGAGGATGCCGACCGCGTCGCCCGGATCGAGCGCAACAACGAAACCTTCAAGTCCGGCTATACCGACCCCCGCTTCGGCACGATCGAGTATTCCGGCTTCTCGGCAAACAGCGGCATCCTGACAGAACCGGGTACGGCCGATGTGGTGCTGACCTTCCGCAACATCCACAACTGGATGAGCGGCGGCTATGAGCAGAAATTCTTCGACGATGCCTTTGCCGCCCTGAAGCCCGGCGGCGTGCTCGGCGTGGTCGAACACCGCCTGCCCTCGACCGCGACGCAAGACCCGAAGGCCGGCAGCGGCTATGTCCACGAGGACTATGTGAAGGCGCTCGCCGCCAAGGCCGGGTTCGAATTCGCCGGGTCCTCCGAGATCAATGCGAACCCCGCCGATCTTGCCGATCATCCGTTCGGCGTCTGGACCCTGCCGCCGGTGAACCAGCAGCCCGCGGAAGGCGAGGCACCGCCGGAAGGCTGGGACCCCGAAGCCTACAAGGCGATCGGCGAGAGCGATCGCATGACGCTGAAATTCGTCAAGCCCGCCGAATGATCCGTCTGCCGAGTACACGCTGACATGACCCTGAAAACCCTGTTCCCGACCCTCGTGAAAGAGGCTGCGCTCGGCACGCCGGACCTGCGCCACCAGCTCGAAGCCGTCTGCTGGCTCCTCGAAGAGGAAGACACGGCCGGCGGCGACTGGTGCGACGAACAGGGCTATGATGGCTACACGTCCTATGCCTCGCTGGACGACCTGCCGGAACGCTTCCCGGAAATTGCCGAGCTGAAAGAGATGCTCGACCGGGAAGCCGCAGCGTTCGCGAAGGACCTGCACTGGGACCTCGACGGCTTCCACCTTTCGCTCGATGCGATCTGGGTGAACATCCTCGGCGAGGGTGGCAGCCATTCCGGCCATATCCATCCGGGCAGCGTGATTTCCGGCACTTTCTATGTCTCCGTGCCCGACGGGGCCGGCAGCCTGAAACTGGAAGACCCGCGCCTCGGCCGGATGATGGCTGCCCCTCAGCCGGCGGACGATGCGCCGGAGGCCGCCCGCCGCTTCGTCTACCTGACCCCGCAGGAAGGCCATGCCTTCTTCTGGGAAAGCTGGCTGCGGCATGAAGTGATGCCGAACCGGTCCGAGGATCCGCGCGTCTCGATCAGTTTCAACTACGCCCTCCTGCGCGACTGAGGCCCCCATGATCATCGTCACCGGCAGCGTCCGCACCACGCCCGAGACCGAGGCCCGGCTGACGGAAATCTGTATCGAACACTCCGCCCGCTCCCGCGCGGAGCCCGGCTGTCTCGGCCACAATGTGCATGCCGATTGCGAGGACCCGGCCCGCCTCGTCTTCCTCGAATACTGGCAGGACATGGCCGCCCTGAAGGCGCATTTCCTACTGAAAGAGAGCCGGGAGTTCGTGAAAGAGGCCCGGAAACTGTCTGCCCCGGCTGACGGCATGCTCATTTTCGAGGCGGTGGAAGTAAAGGCACCGGCCTAGGACATTAGTCCACTGCGTCATCCCCACCCTTGACGCGGCGACCGCGAAAGGCCATCGCCACGCGCAAATCTCACTTCCTCCCAAAGCGAGCGGACACATGGACCTTTCCAAGATCACTTCCGGCCAGAACCCGCCGGACGACCTCAACGTCCTGATCGAGGTGCCGCTCGGCGGCGACCCGATCAAGTACGAAATCGACAAGGCTTCCGGCGCCATGTTCGTCGACCGCTATCTCTACACCGAGATGCGCTACCCCTGTAATTACGGCTTCGTACCCCACACGATGAGCCTCGACGGCGACCCGATCGACGTCATGGTCGTCGGCAACCGTCCGCTGGTTCCGGGCTCGGTCGTGCGCGCCCGTCCGGTCGGCGTCCTGATGATGACCGACGACAAGGGCCCGGACGAGAAGATCCTCGCCGTGCCGCACCCGAAACTGACGGCCTATTACGACAAGATCGCGACCTATCACGACCTGCCGCAGACGCTTTGCGACAAGATCGCCCACTTCTTCACGCACTACAAAGACCTCGAACAGGGCAAGTGGACCCGGATCGAGGGCTGGTACGGCATCGAGAAGGCCCGCGAGCTGATCACCGCCGCCGTCGAACGCGGCCTGAAGGAAGGCGCCTGAGCCGTCTGAAGGGGCCTGAATGGACCTGACCGTCTGGCTGGCACTGGTCGCCCTGTTCTTTGCGGGCGGTCTGACACCGGGACCGGCGGTCATGCTGGTGATGAGCACGTCGCTGCGCTATCGCGCGCCGACGGCGCTCATCCCGGCCCTTGGCGTCTCCGCCGCAAACCTCGTCTGGATCTCGCTCGCCGCAGGCGGGCTTGCCGCCTTCGCGGCGAAATTCCCGCTGGTCCTGATCGTGCTGAAGGTCGCCGGCATCTGTTTCATCGCCTGGCTCGCCTTCACCATCGCCTTCGCAGACCCGAGCCGGCCGCACGCCAGCGCCTCTGACGCCCCGCCGCGCGGCAAGCTGTTCGCCCGCGGCGTCGGCCTGCAGCTCCTGAACCCCAACGCGCTCGTCTTCTTCGGCCTGTTGCTGCCGTCCTATTTCGACATGGCGAAGCCCGTCGTGCCGCAGGCGCTGGTGATGATGGCAACCATCACCGCGTGCGAGATGTTCGGCCTCACCGTCTATGCCTGGCTCGCAGATGCGATGAACCACCGGTTCGAGTCGCCCGCCTTTACGAAATGGTTCAACCGCGGCGCCGCCTTCGCCATGCTGGCGGCGGTCATCTTCGCATCCGTCTCGACGGTCCGTCCGGCCGCCTGACCTACGGCGCGATGATCTCGAACCGGCCGGTCTTGCCGTTCCGCCAGTGCAGTTCGCCATGCTTGATCGCAAACCAGGCGCCGTGGAGCGTCAGGTGACCCGACTCGACCGCCTTCCGCACGAACGGGAAGCTCATCAGGTTGACGATCGAGGTTTCGATCCCCTCCAGTTCGAGGGCAAACTGCATGTTGACCGAGCCGGACTCGATCACGCGCTCACGGGCCTCTTCCAGCAGCGACACCCAGGGCGTCACGAATTCGCCGATGGCCGGGTTGCCGCCGCCGGCAAGCGACGCCGCAATGCCGCCGCAGCCGCCATGGCCCATCACCACGATGTGCTGCACTTTCAGCACGTTGACCGCATATTCGAGGGCCGCGCTTACCCCGTGCAGCTTGCCGTCCGGCATGTAGGGCGGCACCAGGTTCGCCACGTTGCGGACGACGAACAGCTGGCCCGGCGCAGCGGCGAAGATGTCCGAAGGCTCCGCCCGGCTGTCGGCGCAGGCGATCAGCATGATGGCGGGGTTCTGCCCTTCCCCAAGTTCGCGGTAGAGCGCGGCCTGCTGGGCATAGGTTCCCGCCCGGAAACGCCGGTATCCGGCGATCAGGTCTTCGATGCTTCTCATGGTCGTATTCCTGTTCCTGCGGGCGCTTCACTAGTCCATACTACAGACGTCGCAAGCGTTAATCGGACATTGTTTACCGGTTTGACCTAGGTTCATGAAAGCAAACCCTGCAGTTTACGCTCACGGAGGCGGGTCGGATGACCACCGAAGCCGACACGAAAAAAACATCCCGCAAGGGGCCGACCCGAAGCGAGGAATCGCGCTCGGCGATCCTTGAGGCCACTCGGGCGGAGCTCGCTGAAAACGGCTGGCGCTCCTTCAGCGTCGATGCGGTGGCCAAACGCGCCAGCGCCTCGAAGCAGACGATTTACCGCTGGTGGCCCTCGATCGGCGCCATGTGCGTGGATGCCGGTCTGGCCCTCATCCCGGACAGCCCGGACGGCGGGCGCGACCCGCAGGAGCGGATCGCCGCCCTGATCGTGCCGCTCGAAGCCGCCGCCCGCACCGGCAACGGTCACGCCGTCCTGCGCGGCGCCCTGATGGCCGCGGCCGACGACAAGCATGCCGGCGAGGCCTGGCGCGCCTGGATGAACCGGGACATACGCCAGCCGATGCGCATGGTTCTGGCCGAATTGTCGACCAAACGCGTCATCCGCCGCGATTTCGACCTCGATGAAGTGATCGAGCAGCTGCTCGGCCCGCTCTGGCACCGGATCTGTGTGATCCGGGCGCCTGTGAAGGAAGGCTACAGCGTCGAACAGGCCCGCCACGCCCTGCGGATCTATTCGACGATCTGACCGGCCGCGGGGGGGCCCGCCCGCCCCTGAATCCCGTCTTGCACGAATCTTGCACCGGTACTCCCCAAGCAGGGAGTTCCACACATGGCTGCCGGACGTGTTGCCTGGATCGATTATTCAAAGGGAATTGGCATCATTCTCGTGGTGATGGCCTATTCCGCGGGCATTTTCGGTGGTGCGGACGCCTCCGGAAACTGGATGCTCGGCCTCGCGGCCTGGGCGACACCGGTCGTTGTGCCGGCCTTTTTCCTGATCTCCGGCCTCTTCCTCCGCCGGTCGATTTTCGGCTCGGCAGCGACCTATTTCGACCGCAAGGTCCTGCATCTCGCCTACTTCTTTGCCATCTGGCTCGCCATCGAGACCGTGTTCCTGAATGCCGGCGCCATCGCCCGCAGCCCGCTGGCTTTCCTCAGCCTCTACGCGTCCGGCTGGATCGCGCCGGAGAGCCCGCTCTGGTTCATCCATGAGCTGGCCGTCTTCTACATTGTCACTCGTCTGACGCGCCGCCTTCCCGCGAACCGCGTCTTCATCGGCGCAGCCGTGTTGCAGGTCCTCGCCGCCGCAGGCCTGTTCCAGACCGGCTGGACGGTGGCGGACCGGTTCGCCGCCTATTACGTCTATTTCTTCGCGGGCTATGCCGCGGTGCCGGTCGTCTTTCACTTTGTCCGCGGCGTTGCCCGGCGGGCGAATGACATCACCGGCGTCCTTGCCGTCTGGCTTGCAGTCCATACCGCATTCGTGGCCATGGGCATTGCCGGCCTTCCGGTTGTGTCGCTGATCCTCGGCTTTGCGGGCACGTTCTCGCTGATCGCAGGCGGCGCCCTCCTGTCACACCTGCCGGCCGCCCAGTTCATCGGCTATGCCGGGCGCAATTCCCTGTCCGTCTATCTCTGCTTCTTCCTTCCGGTTCATGTCCTGCACGTCGTCCTCACGGCAACCGGCCTGATCCCGGATGCAGGCGCCGCCTCGCTCGCGACGGCGGTTGCGTCCATCGCCCTGTCGCTGCTGGCCTGCCGTCTTGCGCTCGAGACGCCGCTGCGCGTCCTGTTCGTCCGTCCCCAGATCCTGCGCGTCAAGGCAGCGCGGTCCGCCCAGCGGGGCAGCCTCCTGTCGGCCTCGATACCGAAAAGCGGCCTGCCGGAAGTCTAGCGGCGGTGCCACACCATCAGCGGATCGAACGCGCCGGTCTCGGCCGCCTTCTGGAGCTGTGCGATCTGGTCTGACACCGGATTGGCGGGCGAACCCTGCGCCGTAGAGCCATAGAGCGCCTGGTCCAGCCGGCAGATCTGCTCGAACAGGGCTTCCGAGCGCTCGACCAGTTCGAGGAAGCGCATCGGCAGGCCGCGGCCCATCTGCGCGCTCACGTCCAGCGGCGGGTCTTCTCTCCGTATGCGGTATTTCTTGGCGGCCGCGTCGTCGCGCTTCATTTCGCCGTCGCGCACGGCCTTCTGCATCACCAGCCAGCTCGCCGCCTGCATCAGGCGCGTCGTCAGCTCCATGCTCCAGGCCGCATAGGTCAGGCCCGGTTCGCGGTCCAGCGTCTTGGCGTGCTCGCGGCCGGGACCGTCGAGATAGGAGGCGGTTTCCTCCACCAGCGCCATGCCGCGCGTGAAGACCGTGTCGAACAGTTTGCCGCCGGTAAACCCGTCGGGCACTGTCCTGTCCCCCCCACCGTGCGACTGTTCTGCTGCCATGATCCTGTCCCTGCTACGCTGGACACCAAGACGGACCCTAACCCGGCTCGTCTTTATGTCCGCTTAATCCCCGCCGCCGAACAGCGCCTCGGCTGCGGATTTCTGCGCCCGTTTCCGGACGATTTCAGCCTCGCAGGCCGCGACTGCCTCCTTCAGCGCCACGATGCGCGCTTCCAGCTCCGTCACAGACATCTGCTCCAGCGTCTGCGGCTTGTTCACGAGGATCGGTTCTTCGTCTGAAATGGCCATCTTCGCCTCCGCATCCTGTTCCGGGGTTCATCAAAGCAGAAACCTGCCCTACATGCGACTCCTCAACACGGGAGTTAAGGCACATGGGCACGATGATGAAGGCCGTCGAAATCGAGAAGGACCGTCCCCTCTTCCTGGCGGAGATCGCAAGGCCCGGACCCGGCCCGAACGAGATCCAGGTGAAGACCGCCTTTTCCGGCCTCAACCGGGCAGACCTCGTTCAGCGCATGGGCGCGTACCCGCCGCCGCCCGGTGCCTCCCCCATTCTCGGCCTCGAAATCTCCGGCACGATCACCGCAACCGGCAGCAGCGTCACGCGCTGGAAGGTCGGCGATCACGTCTGCTGCCTTCTGGCGGGCGGCGGGTACGCCGAATACGTCACCGTCGACGAAGGCTCTGTCTTCCCGGTTCCGGCCGGCATGAGCCTCGAGCACGCCGCGTGCCTGCCCGAAGCCATGATGACCGTCTGGGCCAACGTCTTCGACCGGGTCCACCTGACGGCCGGCGAGAACTTCCTCTGCCATGGCGGCACCAGCGGCATCGGCGTCATGGCGATCCAGATGGCGCGCGTCGCCGGCGCCGCAAAAGTCTTCGCCACGGCCGGCTCGGATGAGAAATGCGCCCTGACGGCAAAGCTCGGCGCGACCCGCCCGATCAACTACAAGACCGAGGATTTCGTCGAGGTCGTGAAGGCCGAAGGCGGCGCCGACGTGACGCTCGACATGGTCGGCGGCGACTATATCCAGAAGAACATCTCGGCAGCCAATCCGGACGGCCGGATCATCAATATCGCCTACCAGAACGGGTTCCAGGCGACCCTCAATTTCGCCCCCGTCCTGATGAAGCGCCTGACCCTGGCCGCCACCACGCTCCGCGCCCGTCCCCTGCCGGAAAAAAAGCGGATCCGGGATGCCGTCGAGGCCGATTTCTGGCCGCATGTGGCGAGCGGCGCCATCGTGCCGGTCCTGCATGCGGTCTTCCCCGCCGGTGAGGCCGAGGCGGCCCATACGCTGATGGGCTCCGGGGCGCATTCGGGCAAAATCCTGCTTTCCTGGTGAAAAACAGGCTTCTGAGGCTTTAGCCTTTCCATTCCGGGGCGCTTGTCATATAGGTCACGGCAAGGTTCAGCATGCGCCTGACCCCATCCGCCCGGCACGATGTGTCGGGCGGCTGCATTTCTGGCGCCGGAAAATACACTCAGGGAGAGCCCTATGTCCGAAGTCCTCATGCCCAAGGCGACCGCCGTCTGGCTGCTCGACAACACCAGCCTCACCTTCGCGCAGATCGCCGAATTCTGCGGCCTGCACCACCTCGAAGTGAAGGGCATCGCCGATGGCGACGTGGCCGAGAACATGCGCGGCGTCGACCCGATCGCCGGTGGCATCCTCTCGCGCGAGGAAATCGAACGCGGCGAGAATGACGAAGGTTACCGCCTGAAGGTCGCCGAGTCGAAAATCGCCCACATCCCCCAGCCGAAGCGCAAGGGCAGCCGCTACACGCCGGTCATCCGCCGCCAGGACAAGCCGGACGCCGTCGCCTGGTTCATCCGCAACCACCCGGAAGTCTCGGACGCGCAGATCTCCAAGCTGATCGGCACGACCAAGTCGACCATCAACAATGTGCGCGACAAGAGCCACTGGAACTCGGGCAATATCCGCCCGGTCGACCCGGTGACGCTCGGCCTCTGCAGCCAGATCGAACTCGACGAAGTCATCGCCAAGGCCGCCGACAAGCGCCGCCGCATGGAAGCCGAGAAAGCCCTGCGCACCGAAGGCCCCGGCCTCTCGCCGGCGCAGGACGACATCGACGCCTATGACACGCATGAGGAAGAAGAAGACATCCACAAGAAGGATATCTCCGCGGACGACGTGTTCCGCGACTTCAACTGACGCGACACCAGAGCGAATTCAGGAAAGCCGGCCCACGTGGCCGGCTTTTTCTTTAGGGCGTACCCCGGCCTGCGGGATAACTCTGTCCCAATCCCCTGCGTGTTCCCAATCATCCCGGGCGATGCGGGCGCCTCTATCCTCCCGCACAGCGCATAGCCGCATTCTTGCGGGATCATGGACCCGCGCTACCGTTCCCTGTTCCAGCATGTCCTGCCGCTGTTCTGGCCGTGGCTGTGGTGGAACCTGCTTCGCCTCGACGCCTACCGGCGCCGGGTGAACCGGAACATCCTGATCCAGACCGACCGGATGGGGAATATCCGCATCCTCGTCGTCGGCGATGCACCGAAGCCGGACGATCACTATTCCTATGAAGCGCCGAAGGTCACGAGCCGGGACCGGCTCGCGCCGGGATACTGTATGCCGGAGACGACGCCGGAACATCTCGAATGCGTGACGACAATCTGCGCCCCTGTCCGGACTGCGCTTGGCGATCCCATGCGCACCGCCGCATTCGTCCGCGGCCCGCCCTAGTGCACCAAATTCCCGAAATCAGGCTTTTGCACCGGACGGCCACCGCCGCGCCGGCCTCAGGTGCTGGCGCGAAGGAAAACATAGAACGCGCCGGAGCCGCCATGCCGCGGATGGGCTTCCGAATAGCCCGAGACAAGCACCCGCGCGGCGGGCATTTCCAGCCAGCGGAGGAAATTGCGGCGCAGCACGCCTTCCCCGCCCTTCCCCTTGCCCGTGATCACGAGAACGCAGCGTGCGCCCTCCGCCTGCTTGCGGGCCAGGAAGTCCGCCAGCGCCGCTTCGGCACTCAGCTGTGTATGGCCATGCAGGTCGAACCGTCCGGCGAGTTCCAGCTTCCCGCGGCGGACACGCTTCTCGTTCGCCCGGTTCTGGGGGACGGCCGGCTCTTTCGCGGGCTTCGCAGCCGGCTTCTCCGGCTCAGCCGGCGCTTTTGGCGGGGCGCGGCGCAGGACCGGTTCGCCATGTTCCAGCGCCTCGATGAAGCTGCTGATATCTTCCGCCGCCGGAGCGATCGGCTTCACCGTCCGGGCGACGCGCGCCCAGGCGCGGGCTTCATCTGGAGACAGGCGGCGGTGGCTCATGCCCGCCCCTTAAGGTGCCGGCGGGGCGGTGTCGAGGCTGGCATAGCCGTCCGCCCGCATCCGCCGGGCCACGTCGCGCGGCAGGAAAACCCATAGCCGGCCCGGCGCATTCGTCGTCCCGGCCCGGTCGCCCGCCTCCGGTCCCGTGCCGAAATAGATGTCGCCCCGCACCGCGCCCTTGATTGCTCCGCCCGTATCCTGCGCCACCAGGACGCCGGACCATTCCCCGCCCAGTCCGGGTGCGGAGGTTTCCACGAACATCGGTACGCCTAGCGGGTGAAGGCTCGTATCCACCGCCATCGAGCCGAGCGGTGTCAGCGGGACACCCTGCGCCCCGGCAGGCCCGAGCGAGGGATCGCCTTCGGCCTCGGCCCGGAAGAAGACGAAACGCGGATTCTGGTTCATCGCCATCCGCGTCTCAGCCGCGCCCGCGCGGTCCATCCACGCCCGGATGCCCTGCATGCTGGCTTCGCCGCGCTTGATCCGCCCGGTCTCGATCAGCCAGTTGGCGGTGGAATGGAACCGGTGCCCGTTATGCGCGGCATAGACCGCACGCATCGTCGTTCCGTCCGGGAACTTGAGCCGGCCCGAGCCCTGGATCTGCAGGAAGAACACATCGGCCGGATGCGCATAGGCAATCGCCTTGACGCCGGATGTCGTGATCTGCGCCCGGTCCGGATAGGGCCGCGTCTTGCCGTTCGGCAGGCGCTGGAGCGGGCTGTCGCCATTCGGAACAAGATCGTCCGGAAGCGCCGGGACAGGCTCCGTAAACGGCGGCGTCGGCGTGCGGCGGGCCTCGTAGGTCGGCTCGAAATAGCCGGTGAACCTGCTCTCGCCATCCGGCGCGATCACCTCGATCGGCACGAAGGCCTGCTCGAACAGGCTGCGCGCCTCCTCGTCGCTCCGCGCCGCCGACATCTGCCCGCAGGGCACCGCCCAGTCGCCCACCTTGCCGGCCCAGGGCGCGGCCGAGGAGAGATCGGCTGAAAGGTCCCTGCCCGCAAACTTCTCGCACGACCGCTTGAACGCACTGACCGCCGCCTCGAGCGGAACCGACGACCAGTTCGGCAGGTCCGAGAATTCGGACGCCGTCTCCCAGGATGGCAGGCGCGGCTGCGTGACGGACGGCAAGGGTTCAGCCGGCGGCGTCACGACCTTGATCGGCGCGTGCGTGCTCTGGCAGGCCGCGAGCAGGAGCAGGAGAAATAACGAACGGACACGCGACCACATGCCCGCTTTATGGCGTGCTTTCCGCGACAGTGTCACCAGAAAGATTCCGGCGTCGCGGCCTAGTTCGCGACCTCGACATCGTCGAGAATCCAGTTCGGATCGCCCGTGCTCACGTCGCGCATGAAGGTCCAGATTTCCTTCGCTGTGCGCACCATTTCGCCATCGCCCAGCTCGGCCTCATAGCGCACGGTCACCCGCGCGATACGGCCGTCCAGTTCGGCACTTTCTATTTCCGCCTTCTTGATCCGCAGCAGTTCGAACGCCGTGTGGGACGCATCCCGGGCGGCAATCGCGGCATCCCAGGCCTCGTAGACATCGTCGTCCAGCATCGGCCGCAGCTTCGCCCGGTCGCCGCGCGCATAGGCCGAAACGATGATTTCGTAGGCGGCGCGGGCGCCCTTCAGGAAGGCAGACGTGCTGAAACTCCGGTCAGCATTGTAGATGTCCTCGAGCCCGCCCGCGGCCGGGCCTGTGAAGATCGGCCGGTCGGCCTGCGTGGCCGGAAGGTCCTGCACCTTGGCTTGAGCCTGCGCGTCATCCGGCGTGGTTGCGGGTGTCGTGCGGCTGACAGGCCGGTTGTTGTCGCCCTTGCCGAGCGCAAAATACAGGCGCGACAGGACGAACAGTGCGATCACTGCGAGCAGCATGACTTGCATCACTGGGTCCATCGGGAAGGCCTTGTTCTTGCGTTTCTGTACGGTCCAGCCCCAAGATAGGACCGACGGGCCTGTAGTGCCAGTGATACATTGCGCTTCAAGGGGCCGCATGTTACGCGCCCGCCCGGTAGAGTTGGGAGGAATTCATGACCGATACGAGCGCCCCGCAGGCACCTGGCAATGGCACCAATGGCGCACCGCCGCCGGGCCTTCGCGTCCTGGGCCAGTATGTGAAGGACCTCTCGTTCGAGAATCCGGGTCACGCCCCGGTCCAAACCCAGCCCAATATCGACCTCGGCATCGACGTCGGCGCGGCCCCCCACACGGACGGCAACGGCATCTTCGAAGTGTCGCTGAAACTGTCGGCCAAGGCCGTTTCCGACGGCACCGTCCTGTTCATCTGCGAACTCGACTATGCCGGTCTTTTCCAGCTGCAGAACGTGCCGCAGAACCAGCTCGAACCGCTGCTGCTGATCGAGTGCCCGCGCCTTCTCTTCCCGTTTGCCCGCCGCATCGTGGCCGAGATCACCCGCGAAGGCGGCTTCCCGCCGCTGCTGATCGATCCGGTCGATTTCGTGCAGCTGTACCAGCAGCAATACCGCCGTGCGCAGGAAGCTGCCGCGGCCGCCGGCCAGACCGGTCAGGCGTAACGCTTCCAGACCGCGTCATCGCCAAGCTTGCCCACGAAAGCCTCGTGGGCTGCGGCTTCCTCGTCGCTGAGGCGTGACCCGAGCGGTGCAGGCCGGGGCTTTGCCGGCCTCTGCTCGGTGACGATTTCAGCCTCGACCACGGTCTCCTCGAACGTGAAAGCCCGCGCCCGGCCGCCCAGAAGCTCGAGATAGACGGCCGCGAGAAGCTGGCTGTCCAGAAGGGCGCCGTGAAAGGTCCGGCTTTCCAGCGAAATCTCGAACCGCTTGCACAAGGCATCGAGGCTGGCCGGAGCGCCCGGGAATTTCCGGCGTGCGAGCGCGGCGGTGTCCACCCAGCGCTCATCCGGAATGGGCGGGCGCCCGCACCGGCCGAGTTCCATGTTGAGGAAGCCCCGGTCGAACCCGGCATTGTGCGCCACCAGCGTCGCATCGCCGATGAATTCCAGGAAAGCGTCGATCACCTCCGGGCTTTCGAAGCTCGGCGCGTCCTTCAGGTGTTCGTCCGTGATACCGGTAATGCGGACCGTATCGGCAGAGACCGGGCGGCCCGGGTTTATCAGGGTGCGGAACGTGCGGCCGGTCGGGATATGGTTCAGCAACTCCACGGCGCCAAGTTCGATGATGCGGTCACCGTCATTCGGGCTGAGTCCGGTCGTCTCGGTATCGAAGGCTATCTCGCGGATCTGGCTCATGTCTCTTCCTCTGCCGCCAGGCGATTCATCAGGGCAAATATGGCCCTTACATGGTCGCGCGCAAACTCAAATCCATGGGCTGTCGACAGGATAAAGTCGGCTTTCGCCCGCTTTTCCGCATCCGGAACCTGTCGGGACAGAATGGCCCTGAAAGTCTCCTCGGTCATTCCGGGCCGCGACAGGACACGTTCGCGCTGCACATGTTCCGGCGCAGAGACCACAAGGACATAATCGCAATAGGCAAAGCCGCCGGTCTCGTAGAGAAGCGGAATGTCGAGAACGACAAAGCCCGCGCCCGCCTCTTTCGCGGCGTCCCGGAATTTCCGCTGCGCTTCGCCCGCAAGCGGGTGGACGATGGATTCCAGCCGCTTCATCGCCGCAGGATCGTTCAGCACTCGCTCGCGAAGGAGGACCCTGTCGATCGCGCCGTCGACTTTCACGCCCGGAAACGCCGCCTCGACCGGTGCCACAGCCGCGCCGCCCTCGAGGTAGAGCTGGTGCACTGCGGCGTCCGCATCATAAACCGGCACGCCTTCATCGCGGAACAGGGTCGCTGTCGCGGACTTGCCCATCCCGATGGACCCGGTGAGGCCGAGAATGATCATGCCGTTGCCTCCACGAGCCTGCGGCACCGCTCGAGCGCTTCTGCCGTGCCGGGAAGAATGCCGAACCAGTGCTCGAAACTGTAAGCCGCCTGCGCGACCAGCATGGGCAATCCGTCCAGCGGGCGCCAGTCTTTTGCCAGTGCCTCCTTCTGTGTCGCCGCAGCCGCCTTGCCGTAGGAGATGTCGTAGAAATACTGCCCGGAAGCTTTCGGCAGGACGAGCGACTCGCCGGAATGTCCGAGGCTGAGTGTGTTGACAACAAGATCAGCGGTCGCTGCCGTGGCGATCCCTTCTTCCAGCGAACAGATGTCCGCGGTGATGCCGGTTTCCCGCACCAGCGTTTCAGCGCGTTCGCGCGTCCGGTTCGCGATGGTGATGTCTGCGCGAAGGTCCGTCAGGCTGATGGCGACGGCCCGCGCGGACCCGCCGGCGCCGAGCAGCGTCACCCGGCAGCCCGCCACATCGATGCCGGCATCCATCAGGCTGCGGACAAAGCCGGGCGCATCGGTATTCTCGGCGCGCCAGCCGCCGTCTTCGCGCCGGATCAGCGTATTCGCCGCACCGATCCGCCGGGCAATGTCGCTCGCCTCGTCCGCCAGCGCGAGCGCGTCTTCCTTGTGCGGCAGCGTGATATTGAAGCCCAACGCATTGCGCTCGGACAACGTCGCCAGGGCCGGCCCCAGATCGCCGCGCTCGACCCGCAGGGCTTCATAGGAGGCATCCAGCCCATGTTCGCGGATCCACATGTTGTGGATCACCGGGGAGAGCGAATGCGAAACGGGATCGCCGATGACGCCGAGCAGGTAAGTCATGTCGGCAGCACGCCTCTCACGCGGAGATAATCGAGCAGCGGCAGCAGCGGCAGGCCGAGGATCGAAAAGAAATCCCCTTCCACGCGGGCAAAGAGCTGCGCGCCCAGCCCTTCCAGCTGGTAGGCACCCACTGTCGACAGCAGCGGCTCGCCGACGCGCGCAACATACTGCTGGATGAAATCTTCCGTCAGCGGCCGCATCGTCAGGCGTGGCCGGGCGAGGTGGCGCCAGACAGGAACGCCGTTCTCGCAGACGACAATCGCCGTCTCGAGAATGTGCGGCTTGCCCGAGAGTTTGCGCAAATGATCCTTCGCCGCCTCGAGGTCTTTCGGCTTGTCGAAGGCCTCTTCGCCAAGCGACAACATCTGGTCGCCGCCGATGACAAGCCCCTGCTCGCGCTGGGAAACCTTGATCGCCTTCATCTCCGCAAGGCGCATCGCCTGCTCGCGGACCGGCAGGCCTTCTGCGCGGAGGCCCGCCTTCATCGCGTCCTCGTCGACCAGCGGCTTGATCGCCACCGCGTCTACGCCGGCCGCCGCAAGAACACGCCGGCGGCTTTCGCTCCCCGACGCCAGGATGACGGCAAGGCTCACAGATGCCCCCGGCGTTCGTTCAGCATGTTCAGGATGCCTGCGGCCGTTTCCTCGACCGAGCGGCGGGAGACGTCGATCGTCCGCCACTTGTTGCGCTGGAACAGGCGGTTCGCCTGGGTCACCTCGTCCCGCACGGCATCTTCGTCGGCGTAGATCGTGTGTTCGTCCTGGTTCAGCGAGATAAGGCGGGCCCGGCGGATCTGCACCAGGCGTTCGGCGCTGATCTTGAGGCCCACGATCAGCGGGCCCTTGTCGCCCATCTGCTCAATGAAGGGCGGCAGCACGACGCCCGGCACGAGCGGGATATTCCCTGCCCGGACTTTCCGGTTGGCGAGATAGACGCAGGTCGGCGTCTTCGAGGTCCGGCTGACACCCAGCAGGATCACGTCCGCGCCGGTCAGGCTCTCGACATTCTGGCCGTCGTCATGGGCGAGCGTGAAATTGATCGCCTCCATGCGCTCGAAATAGTCTTCATCCAGCGCGTGCTGGCCGGCGACCTTCTGGTTGGCCGAAATGCCGAGATGGCGGCTGAGCATGGCAATCGAGGCGTCGAGCACCGGCAGGGTCGGCACGCCTTTCTCGCGGCAGAAGGATTCGAGCCGGCCGCGTAGGCCCTCGTCCGAGATCGTGTACCAGACGACGCCCGGTGCCGCCTCGATTTCCCGCATCACGCGTTCGAGCTGGCGTTCCGAGCGCACAAGGTAGTAATTGTGTTCAAGCGCCTGGACGTTCTCGAACTGCGCGCAGGCAGCCCGCTGAATGGCGTTCAGGGTCTCGCCCGTCGAGTCGGAGACGAGGTGGACGTTGAAATAGATGCTGGGGCGTTGGGGCCGTGTCATGACCTTCCCTGTCTTGCCGAGGTTTGGGGATTTCACAAGGCCTGTGACTCGCCTGTGGATACAGGATTTTGTCCCGCTGGAATCACACAAATCCCACAGGCGGTGGAATCCGACTCCGCGGAATCACCTTCCGTTCCGGGCTGTGACTCCCATTGGGGCGTTTACGTTTGGTTAACCATTGGAATCCGGCCTTTGGAGTGGGTCCGGGCCTGTCCCCAACCCTGTGAGTCCGGTGTGGAATTCGCTGGACAAATCCGCGCATGGCCCTTTTTCCCAGTTCTCCACGGTCTAATAGTCATAAGCGCCCTGACGGGCTTGTTTGAAGAATTTGGGAAAGCGCATGGGCACCGACAGTTCGAAAAAACTTCTCCGGGTTCTTCACGGAGAGCGCTTTCAGAAGCCACCGGTATGGATGATGCGTCAGGCAGGGCGGCATCTGCCCGAATATCTGGAGCTTCGTGCCCGGGCAAAGGACTTCCTCGATTTCTGCTACACGCCGTCACTCGCAGCAGAGGCGACGCTGCAGCCGGTCCGGCGCTACGGCATGGATGGCGCGATCCTGTTCGCCGACATCCTTCTGGTGCTGGATGCGATGGGCCTCGGGGTCGATTTCGAAAAGGGTGTTGGTCCTGTGGTCGAGCAGGTCTCCGGCCCTCAGGACCTGGACCGGGTCCCGGCGATCAAGGCAGCTGACCGGCTCTCGCCCGTCTACGAGACCGTTTCCCGTGTGCGCAGCGCGCTTTCGCCGGAAACGACCCTGATCGGTTTTGCCGGTTCTCCGTGGACAGTCAGCCTCTATGCCATCGAAGGCCGCGGCAAGACCGACAAGTCGGATGCCTGGCGCTGGGCGCACGGCCGTCCGCAGGATCTCGCTGCCGTCATGGACAAGGTGGGTGAGGCCACTGCCGAATACCTTGCCCGACAGGTCGCCGCCGGCGCCGATGCGTTGATGCTGTTCGACAGCTGGGCCGAAGGCCTCCCGGACAATATCTTTCGCGAAGTCATCATCGCGCCGACGAAGCGACTGGTTGAGCGTCTGCGTGCGATGGGTGTCACCGTTCCGGTGATCGGCTTCCCGCGCGGGGCGGGCGTCATGCTCGAAGCCTATGCCAAGGAAACGGGCGTCACCGCGGTCGGCCTCGATACGGCCGCTGTTCCCTCATTCGTGAATTCAGTGCTCCCGCCGGACATGCCTGTGCAGGGCCACCTCGATCCCCTTTTGCTGATCGAAGGCGGCCCGCGGATGGACGCCCGTGTGCGGGAACTGATGGCGGCCTATGCCGGCCGTCCCCACATCTTCAATCTCGGCCATGGCATCCGGCCCGAGACGCCGATCGTAAACGTCGAGCGTGTGCTGCAAATCCTCCGGGAAGGCTGAAATGGGTCGGAAGATCGCTGTTGTCCTGTTCAATCTCGGCGGTCCGGACAAGGCGGAGTCGGTCCAGCCGTTCCTGAAGAACCTGTTCCGCGATCCGGCGATCATCACGGCGCCGCTGCCGGTGCGCTGGGTTCTGGCGCGGCTGATCTCGAAGTCGCGCGCGCCGATGGTCATCAAGAACTATGCGATGATGGATGCCGGCGGCGGCTCGCCGCTGCTCCCGGAAACCGAGGCACAAGCGAAAACGCTGCAGGCTGTGCTCGCGCAGCGCCTGCCTGACGATGAGGTCCGATGCTTCATCGCCATGCGCTACTGGCATCCCTTCACCGAGGAAGCGGCCCGCGAGGTAAAAGCCTGGGGCGCCGATGAAGTCGTGCTGCTCCCGCTCTATCCTCAGTTCTCGACCACGACGACCGGCTCGTCGCTGACCGCATGGAACAAGGCCTACAAGGGGTCCTCCCGGACGATCTGCTGCTATCCGTTCGAGGAATCCTTCATCGACGCGCATGTCGAACGGATCATGCAGGCCTGGGAAAAAGCCGGCCGGCCGCAGAACGTCTCGCTCCTGCTGTCTGCCCACGGCCTTCCGGAAAAGATCGTCCAGGGCGGCGACCCCTATCAGTGGCAATGCGAGATGCTGGCCGAGATGATCAAGGGCCGCGTGCCGGCCGACTGGGATGTCACGGCTTGCTACCAGTCACGCGTCGGCCCTCTGAAATGGATCGGCCCGGCAACCGAGGTCATGGTCGAAGAGAAGGCGAAGGAAGGCAGGAACATCCTGATCGCGCCGATTGCCTTCGTCTCCGAGCATATCGAGACGCTGGTCGAACTCGGCGAGGAATACCGGCTGGTTGCCGAACAGCATGGCGCCGCGAGCTACACACGGGTCGAGGCGCTCGGAACCCATCCGGACTTCATCGCCATGCTGGCGAACGAAACCATCGAAGCGCTCGGCATGAAGACGCCGATGCGGTCCTGCGCTGGTGACCGGCTATGCCCGCATGACCTTGGCCGTTGCCCGCACAAGCAAGCCATGCACAAGTCCGGCATGGTCATCAACAAGCCCGCCAAGGTCGTCTGAAATGCTCTATAACTGGATCAAGGCCGGGCATGTGATTTTCGTGATCGCCACAATGGCGAGCCTGATGATCTATCCCCGCTACAAGATCCACCAGCTGTCCAGCCAGCCGGGCGAGCCGCTGTTCGAAACGATGAAATCGGCGGCAAACAAGCTGCGCGTAATCGTGATGAACCCCAGCATTGTGCTGATCTGGGTGTTCGGCGGCCTGATGCTGTGGATGAATCCCGCCCTGCTCTCGCATCCCTGGATGCACGTGAAGCTTGTCCTCGTGACCCTGATTTCGGCCATGCACGGCTATTACATCTATGTCGGCAAACGCATCGACCGGGGAACCTCGAAGGTCACCGCCGGCCGGCTTCGCATGCTGAACGAGGTGCCGTTCCTGATGATGATCGGCGTGGTCATCATGGTGATCGTGCGTCCGTTCTGACCGGCGCCATTGCGTATAAAGCCTTGACGCAGCGGGCCCCTTGAGCCCATATGCCGCCAATCCGGTGCACAGTCCTTGTGCCTTGCGACCCCTCCTCTTCGCCCGGCCCCCCCAAAACACGTCTCTCGCAGACCCCTATATTCGGAATCCATCGGCATGGCCTCTTCGATGCTCGACAATGTCACCAGCGTAACCCTGCGCGAACTGAAGGCGAAATCGC
>Ga0209607_1000971_pt1 | contig 24162 bp, 19 predicted proteins | sample AD_UKC117_MetaG_FD_184413 | JGI IMG/M metagenome (GOLD analysis project Ga0209607, IMG submission 184413) | Active sludge microbial communities of municipal wastewater-treating anaerobic digesters from Hong Kong - AD_UKC117_MetaG (SPAdes)... | ecosystem: Engineered > Bioreactor > Anaerobic >... | reverse complement strand
CATCGCCCATACGCCGGGGGTGGAGACCGTAGCCATGACGACCAACGGCTTGCTGCTGGACCATCTGGCACGGCCGTTAGCCGAGGCCGGCCTCTCTCGGGTGAACGTCAGCATCGACACCCTGAACCCGGAAAAGTTCCACAAAATCACCCGCTGGGGCAAGGTCGAAGACGTGTGGAACGGCCTGGACGCGGCCGTGGCCGCCGGGCTGGGCATCAAGCTCAACGCCGTGGTGGTGCGGCATTACAACGACCGCGAAGACGTGGTAGACCTGGCCCGCCTGACGCTGACCAAACCATGGCAGGTGCGCTTTATCGAGATGATGCCCTTTGGCGACGTGGCCGATTTCCAGCAAGCCGGCGTGGTCCCGGAGGAAGAACTGCGGGCGACCATCGCTGCGGAGTTGGGACCGCTGGAGTTGGTGGATAACGGCCGTCTCGATGGCGAAGCGCGCCTGTATCGTCTGGCCGGGGGCCGGGGCACGATTGGCTTCATCAGTTCCGTAACCCAGCCGTTTTGCGCCAGCTGCACGAGGGCAAGGTTGACGGCCGACGGCCGTTTGCGCCTGTGCCTGCTGCGCGAGAATGAAGTCGATTTGCTGAAACCGCTGCGCGCCGGCGCCAGCGACGCCGAGATGAAAACCATCATCGAGGAAGGCATCTGGTGGAAACCGTGGGGTCACGGGCTGGCACAAGAAGTGATCCCTCTGAACCGCGTGATGTCGGAAATTGGCGGCTGAGGGGCGAGTATGTGTTCAGGTGATCACGTGCTTAGGTATTCAGGTAGAACGAAAACACCCAGACACGTAAACACCTGAACACCTGATCACGTAAACACCTCAAAACGTATCTTCTCACGAAGGTAAAACAATTTCAAACGTGCTGCCCTGCCCCAGACCGGGGCTGACGGCCGTTACCACCCCCTCATGGGCTTCCACAATCGCTTTGACAATCGCCAGGCCCAGACCTGTGCCGCCCCGATCCCGGCTGCGGGCGGCGTCCGTGCGATAAAAGCGGTCAAAGACAAACGGCAGATGGGCGGCGGCAATGCCTTCGCCCGTATCGCGCACGCGGATGTGCAGGCCGTCTGCTTCCACCACCACTGTGACCCAAATCTCGCCATTTTCCGGTGTGTGCCGCCAGGCATTGTTGAGCAGGTTATACACCGCCTGCCGCATCCGGTTGGCGTCCACCTCGAGATAGGGGGTCGCGCCTAACAATTCCACGACAACTTTGACGTTTTTGGTGGCGGCGACAGGTTTGAAGGACACGGCCGTTTCCTTCACCAAGTCGGCCATGTCTACCGTCTGTTTGCGCAGCGGCATCTGGTGAGCCTCAGCCTGCGCCAGGTCGTGCAAATCGTCGACCAGCGTGGTAAGCAGCCGGGTCTGGTCCAGCAAGCGGGCGATTTCCTCTTTGCTTAAGGGATACACGTCGTCGAGGATGGCCTGCAAATTGCCGCGCAAAACGTGCAGCGGATTGCGCAGTTCATGGGCCACGTCGGCCAGTAAGTTACGCCGCAGCAGTTCGGCCTGATCCAATTGCACGGCCATCTGGTTAAACGCCTCCGCTACCGACTGCATTTCCCGGCTCCCTTCGACGGGCACACGATGAGACAGATCCTGGGTGGCAATGGCTTTAGCGCCCTCTTCCAGTGCCTGCAGCGGCGCGGTCAGGGTCCGGCTCAACAAGCCGCCGATCACCGCGCTCACCAGCAAGGCAGTTAATAACGCCCTCGAGAAGTAATTTTGGGCGAAGTCTTGCATACGCTCGTCGAAACGAGCCTGCATCTCTTCCGGCAGAGCAGCGCGGATATCGGCCAGTTGGTCGACGCCGGCAGACGTGGAGATGAGGCCGGTTTCAAACGCCAGCCCCAACAGAACCGGCACCAGGGCCACCAGCATCAAAATGCCGGTCACCATGAGCATAAAACGCACCCATAGACGGTTCATGATTTATCTTCCAGGCGATACCCAACGCCGTAAACAGTTTGAATGTAGATGGGGTTTTTGGGATCGGGCTCAATTTTGCGGCGCAGATTGCGGATGTGGCTGTCCAGGGTGCGCTCGATGCCTTCGTAATCGGCGCCCAGGGCTTTGTCCACCAGTTCGCTGCGGGTAAGAACATAGCCGGCCTGTTCCAGCAGGACGTGCAGCAGGCTAAACTCCGAGGGGGTTAGTTCGACGAGACGGCCGTTTACCTGCACCTCCCGCCGTCCCAGATCCATTTCCAGCCCGCCCACGCGCAGCACTTGCGGCTGGTACGTCTCCGGGCTGCGCAGCCGCGCCCGCACCCGCGCCACCACCTCGCGCGGATTGTAAGGCTTGGTCACGTAATCGTCGGCCCCCATTTCCAGCCCCACGATTTTTTCCGTATCTTCCACGCGGGCAGTGAGCATGATGATGGGAATGGCCGCCAGGTTGGCGTCGCTGCGCATCAGGCGGGTGATTTCCCAGCCGTCCAGGCGCGGCAGCATCAAGTCTAGCAGCACCAGGTCTGGCTTCTCGCGGCGGAGAATGTGCACGGCCGTTTCCCCGTCATACGCCACCAGCACCTCGTAACCGGCCTGCGCCAGATACGCCTGCATCAGCCGCACCACTTCCTTGTCATCATCCACCACCAGGATTCGTTGGGTACTCATCGGCTTGCGCTGCCCCGTTGACCATCCGCCAAAAAACCAGTAAAGTTCCTGCCGGAAAAAGCCATAGCAGTTAGAAACAAGACGCCTTCTGGACCGAACGCCCACCCGGCCTTCATCCAGTTTTGGCTGCCTGTAGTTTTATGTAAATTATGAATCAGGAATCTCACCTATGCAACTCTACATCATTCGACACGCACAATCTGTCAACAATGCGCTTTGGGCGGAAACGGGCGGGCCAGACGGCCGTTTACCCGATCCGCCGCTGACCGACCTGGGCCACCAGCAGGCGCAGCGCCTGGCCCAACACCTGGCCGCCGCCAACACCGACCTGGCCTTCGATTATCAGGGCAGCCAATACCGCACCGATTACGACCTGACCCACCTCTATTCCAGCTTGATGCTGCGCGCCGTGCAAACCGGCCACTATCTGGCCGAAGCGCTAAACATGCCCTTGCACGCCTGGGAAATCGTCCACGAGTGGGGCGGCATCTATGAACACGACCCGGTGACCGGCGAACCACGCGGCCTGCCCGGCCCCAACCGCCACTTTTTTAGCGAGCGGTTCAACCGGCTGGTGCTGCCGCCTACCCTGGGTGACCAGGGCTGGTGGAATCGTCCTTACACTCCGCCAGAAGAATCGAACGGCCGTGCCGCCGCCTTTGTCCAGGAATTGATCGCACAACATGGGGGCACAACCGATCGCGTGGCCATCGTCACCCACGGCGGCTTCTACCAGGCGCTGATGCGCCACATTGTCGGCGTGCCGACGCCGCACCAGTTGCTGGGCCAGGCCACCGACGTCTGGTTCCGGGTGAACAACACAGCCGTTACCCGCATCGACTTCGCCGAAACCAGCGTCAGCCTTGCCTATCTCAACCGCATCGACCACTTACCCGACGAGTTGATCACCTGAGCCAATCAACCCCAAGGGTTTCTGCAAACCCTTGGGGTTTTAGCTTTATTCGTAGCGCAGCGCCTCAATCGGCCGCAAACCGGCCGCCCGCCACGCCGGGTAAATACCAAAAACCAGTCCCACCCCGCCGGCAAAACCCGTCGCCAGCAAGATCGTGCCGCCATCCACCACCGTCTCCAGGTCAATCAATCGCCCGGCGACGGTCGCCATCAGCCAGCCCAACAGCACGCCCAGCAAGCCGCCAACCAGGCTCAGCAAGATGGATTCCATCAAAAACTGCACCAGGATGTCGCGCCGCAGCGCGCCCACAGCCTTGCGAATGCCAATTTCGCGCGTGCGTTCTGTCACGCTAACCAGCATGATGTTCATGATGCCGATGCCACCCACCACCAGCGAAATCCCGGCGATAGCGCCCAGGAAAGCCGTCAGGGTGCCCGTAATCACATCAAAGGTTTCCAGCAGGTCAGACTGGCTGATGATGGTGAAATCGTCGTCGTTGGCATAGGTGATGCCGTGTTGGTCGCGCAGCGTTTCGGTGATCTGGTCGATGGCCGCGTCGGTGACGTCTTCGCTGGCAGCTTGAGCGGTGATCGTGGTGACGGCCTTTTCACCACTGCGCGTGCGCTCCGTGAAGAGGCGGCTCTGGGCGGTGGAGAGGGGAATGAAAACGGCCGTGTCCGTCTGGCTAAAATTGCTCCCCGACTTGTCCATCACCCCGACCACCTGGTAGCTCACGCCGTTGATCCGTACGCTGTTCCCCACCGGGTATACGTCTTCAAACAAATCTTCGGCCACCGTATAACCCAACACCGCCACCCGGGCGGCGGTGTCATAATCCTGCTGCGTCAAGAAATCGCCGCCCAGGATGTTGTCCAGGTTGTTAACCGCAAAATAATTCGGCGTTACCCCGGTCACCGTCACCCGCGATGTGTTGCCGCCATACACCACTTCCTGCGACCCCTGTACCGACGCCGACACCGCGCTCACATCCGGAGCGTTAAACGGATCCGCCAGCGCCTCCACGTCTGATAAGCTTAACGCCGGATAGCCGCCGCTGTTGTCAAAATCCGTGGCAACCGCAATCAAGTTCGTGCCGATCGACTGAATTTCGCCGGTAATCGAGGCGTTGACGCCGTTGCCAATCGACATGAGGGCAATGACGGCCGCTACACCGATAATCACGCCCAACATCGTTAAAACCGCCCGCAGCTTATTCGCCAGCAAGCTGTCCAGTGCCGTCAGAAAACTTTCACTCAGATTCATGATCGTACCTGCCGTCCCCATTCTCTTGAATCAGCCCGTCGCGAATCCAGATGGTGCGCGCCGCATGCTGCGCAATTTCCGGATCATGGGTGATCATGATGATGGTGATGCCTTTTTCGCGGTTCAACTTCTCAAAAATGCCCAGAATTTCTTCGCCGGTCTGGGTGTCCAGCGCCCCGGTCGGTTCGTCGGCCAGGATGATGGCCGGGTCGTTGGACAGGGCGCGGGCAATGGCCACGCGCTGCTGCTGCCCGCCGGACAATTCATCCGGCCGGTGGTGCATACGGTCGCCCAAACCCACCAATTCCAACGCTTCCCGCGAACGATTCAAGCGGTCACTCCGGTGCATACCCGAATACATCAGCGGCAGGGCCACCTGCTTGATGGCCGGGGTGCGCGGCAGCAGGTTGAACTGTTGGAACACAAAGCCAATGCGCTTATTGCGCACCCGCGAGCGTTCGTCCGAGCTCATGTCGCTGACGTCGATGCCATCCAGCCGATACACGCCGCCGCTGGGCGAATCCAGACAGCCCAACATGTTCATCAGCGTGCTCTTGCCGGAACCGGACGGCCCCATGATGGCCACAAATTCGCCTTCGGCAATTTGCAGATCCACGCCGCGCAGCGCGTGAACCACCTGGGTGCCCATTTCATACATCTTAGTGATATTTTTCATTTCAATCATCATGGTCCACCTCCAGGATTAACCGCCGCCAAATGGTCCGCCGCCGTTTCCGGCTCCGGGCGGCGGCCCGCTGCCAAATTGGAAGACCGGCGAGACGTTGCCCACCAGCAGCACGTCGCCTTCCTGCAGGCCATCGGTAATCTGGGTGTTGCCGCCGTCACGCAGGCCAATGGTTACCTGGACTTCTTCGATGGTCTGGTTGCCGTCGGCGTCGGTGGTCACCCGATTGACCGAATAAGTGCCATTGCTGCGATCTACATTGATGGCCTGGTTCGGGACCAGAAGAACGTTTTCGTAGTTGTTGGTTTGCAGATCGGCGTTGGCCGTCATGCCCACGCGCACGGGCAAGTCCGTCTCGCCCAGGGTCAGGTAGACTTTGTAGCTGACAACGGCCGTATTATCCTGCGTCGCGCTGGGGGCAATCGACACCACCGAGCCATTCAGCACGGTGTCGGGCCAGGTCTCCAGGGTGATGCTGGCCGGTTGGCCGACGGCAATATCGCCAATGTCCACCTCGTCGACCGACAGCACCACTTCCAGGCTGCGCTCGTCGACGATCTGCATGACCACGCCGCTGGCTGTTTCGCCTACGTTGACGTTAACGGCCGTGATCACCCCGTCAAACGGCGCCACCAGCGTCGCTTCGGCCAGATCCCGTTCCGCCCGCTGCAAGCTAATGCGCGCCTGCTCCGCCGCCACTTCCGCCGCCGCCACCTGCGCGTCCGACGGACCATCGACCAGCGCGTCCAGGTTAGCCTGCGCCTGCGCCAGCGCCGCCTCCGCCGCCACAATTTGCGCCTCCGAGGCGCCTTTTAGCAGCAGTTCATGGTTGGCCTGCGCCGCGTCGTACTGGGCGCTGGCCGCGGCCAGGCTGGCCTGGGCAATCGCTACGGCGTCGCCGTCCGGGCCGGCCAGCAGCGCATCCAATTTAGCCTGAGCGGCGTCGACATTAGCATTGGCCGTCGCCAACTGGAAGCGTGTCTGTTCTTCGGGATTCCCCAGGCCGGGGCAAATGTTAAAATTCTGGCCGTCCGGCGTATTGATGTCGAAACATTCGATCAGCTTGTCGTACAACTCCTGCGTCGAATCCCGGTTGCCCAACGCGCCGATGAGCTCCGCCTGGGCGGAGGCGATTTCCGCCTCGCTGGCCCCACTTTGCGCCAGTTGCAGCTGCTCGTTGGCCGCCCAGACGTTTGCCTGGGCCGCGCGCACGTTAGCCTCCGAAGCGGCAATATCTTGCTCGCTCGGTCCGGCTTTCAGGTCGTCGAGCTGCGCCTGCGCCGACGCGACGCCAGCCTGAGCCGATGCCAGGGCGCTGTCGGTTGGCGGGGCGGTCATGGCGGCCAGGTTGGCCTCCTGAATACGCACGGCTTCCTGGGCTGATTGGACGGCGCGTTCCAAAACGGCCGTGTCCAGCTTCAGCAGCGGATCGCCCGCCGCCACCTGGTCGCCCACGCCGACGTAAATTTCGGCCACCTCGCCCGACGTGGCCAAAGCCAGGCGCGCCTCGCGCTGCGCCTCCACCTGCCCACTGGCCGTGGCGTTGGCCGTCAGGTCACCGATAAAAGCGGTGACCGTGTCGCCGGTACTGGCCAATTGATTTTGCTGCCGGGCGGCTAACTGCTCGCCAAACAACAAGGGAACCGCCAGAACGGCGGCAGCCAGTACAACCACCACCCCGACGCCAATCCAAATCCATCTTTTGCGATTACTACGTTTTCGTTCGTTCATGGTTTTCTCTGAGAAGTTGTTAGTTGATAGTTGTTAGTTGGAAGTTAGTAGCATGAACGCCCAACTAACAACTATCAACAGTCAACTAGTATTAATTCTGCGGTGGGCCGGAGAACAAATCCAGGCGTGGCGCGGCATTGCCGACCACCAGTTCGTCGCCGGCGTTTAAGCCGCTGGTCACTTCGGTGTTACGGCCGTCACGCAGCCCAATCGTGATCGGCGCTTCCTCGGTCTGGCCGTCGGCCAGCAGCAGGTTCACGCTGTATTTGCCCGAGGTGCGATCCACGTTGATGGCCTGGTTGGGCACAAGCAGCACGTCTTTCTTTTCCGCGGTGATCAAGTTGGCATTTGCCGTCATGCCAACGCGCACGGGCAAATCCGTCTGGCCCAGCCGGACGTGGACCTCGTAAACGACCACGGAACTGCCCAATTCAGTGGTGGCGCTGGGAGCAATGGCGGTAATTTCGCTGGCGATTTCCTGGTCGGGCCAGGTCTCCAGCGTCAGGCTGGCCGACTGACCCACCTGCAAGCTGCCCACGTCAATTTCGTCCACCTCCAGCACCACTTCCAGGCTGCCGCTGTCCACCATGCGGATCACCGGGCCGCTGGCAAATTCGCCTTCGCTGTAGTTAACGGCCGTTACCACCCCGGCAAACGGCGCTGTCACTGTCATCCCATCCAGCGTCGCCTGGGCGTCTTCCAGGTTGATTTTAGCTTGGGCCACTTCCGCCTCGGCAGCGGTGATCTGCTCTTCGGTAGCTCCGCGCAGCAGGCTGTCCAGGCTGGCCTGGGCCTGCGCCAACTGCGCCTGGGCGGAAGCCACCTGGGCATTGGCCGGATCAGACGTCAGTTTATTCAGGTTGGCCTCGGCGGCGTCCCGTTGGGCTACCACCGCCGACAGACCGGCCTGGGCGCTGCCCAGTTGATTGGGATCCGGGCCGGCTTTTAATTTATCCAGCGCGGCCTGGGCGGCAGCCACCTGCTCGCGGGCCTGGGCCAGCGCCGTATTGGCGGCAATGTTGTCCGGGTCGGGGTTGCGGGTGTATTGAATTTCCACACTGCGCAGGTTGGCTTCGGCGGCCGCCAGGTTGGCCTCGGCGGCGGCAATATCGGCCGGCTTGATGGCGTTTTGGGCCTGATCCAACTGCGCCGACGACGACCAGACATTGGCCTGAGCGGCGGCCAGATTGGCCTCCTGAGCGGCGATTTCTTCGGCGCTGGGACCGCTAAGTAAATCGTCAAGTTGAGCCTGGGCGCTGACCACGGCCGTTTCCGCCGCCGCCACCTCTGACGAAGTTGGCTCGGCCAGCAAATCGGCCAGGTTGGCCTCTTTGAGGCGCAAATTTTGCTCGGCCACAGCCACATTGAGCGCCATGTCCGTGGCGTCTAGCTCCATCAGCACGTCGCCAGCCTGCACCGCGTCGCCTTCACGCACCAGCACCTGCTGCACCCGGCCGGGCACATCCACCGATAAAGCAGCTTCGCGCGCCGGCGTCACCGACCCGCTGGCCGTGGCGCTGGCGGACAGGTCGCCGATGAAGGCGGTGACGGTTTCCGTGGCTGTCGCCGCGGCGTCGGTTTGATTGGCCGCCCGGCTGCGCAGCGCCAGAAATCCGCCAACGGCCGTCAGGACCACCACGATCCCGATGATCCCGTAAAGGCGTCTCCGTTTTTTGTTGTTCTCCATGCAAGGACTCCTATCTCACAAGAACGACGCCCCTGGGTAGGGACGCCGTTCTGTTTTTGACCAGTTTTCGGTTGTATTTTAGCGATAAAATCTGCAAAAGTTGTGCAGAAATGATGAAAGTTCTATGCACTATCTCCGGCCGGCGGGACATCGGTAGACGGATCGTCGAAGCCCCACTGCTGCTGCACCAGGTATAACGGCCGTCCCTTCACCTCATCATAAATGCGCCCCAAATATTCGCCGATGATGCCCAGGCTGATCAACTGCACGCCGCCCAGGAAGAGCACCGCCACCAGTGTCGTGGCCTGCCCCACCAGCGGGTCGTGGGGACCAAACAGACGCAGCAGTACCACCGTCAGAATCGCCAGCCCGGCCAGAACGGCAATGATAAAGCCCAAAAAGGTGGCCAATTGCAGCGGCACGTAGGAGAAGCTGGTAATGGCGTTCATGGCGAATTTGACCATGCGCCGCACGGAGCTGTATTTGGCTTCGCCCGCGTAACGCGGGGCGCGCTTGAAGTAAACGCCGGTCTGGCGAAAGCCAACCCAGGGGACCATGCCGCGCAAGAATCGGTTACGTTCGCGCATCTGGCCCAGGGCGTCCACTACGCGGCGGTCCATCAGCCGGAAATCGCCGGTGTCCAGGGGGATGTTGACGCTGGTGATGCGGTGGATGATGCGGTAGAACAGCTTGGCGGTCGCCAGCTTGAACCAGGTTTCGCCCTCCCGCTCGCTGCGCACGCCGTAGACCACGTCGTAGCCTTCGCGCCACTTGGCGATCATTTCCGGAATGACTTCCGGCGGGTCTTGCAGATCGGCGTCGGTGAGGATGACGGCTTGCCCTTGAGCGTAGTCCATGCCGGCAGTGACCGCTTCTTGAAAGCCAAAGTTACGGGAAAAGCTCAGGCCTTTGACACGGCCGTCTTTTTGATGCAGTTCGGCAATAACCGCCGCCGACCGGTCACGGCTGCCATCATCCACCAGAACCAGTTCCCACGGCTCACCAACGCCCTCCATAACAGCGTGAATGCGCTCATAGAGAGCCGGCAGGACGGGTTCTTCGTTATAAACCGGGGCAATGACGGAAAAAGTAGGTTTCATACGACCTCGTTGCTTCATGATTTCGACAAGTGCGGCGCACTTGTATCATTTATACACCACACACCAGAAGATACCCTATCGGGCAGACGGAGGCAATGGCGGCTGGGCAACAAAATCGGGCGATTACGCGGGGGAAAGGAGAGCTAGATTGCCACGGTGGCCAGCAGACCAACGTGGTCGGAGGGGTAGAGGGTATCGTCTTCGTCGGCAGGAAGGTGGCAGAAAAGGGAAACGGCCGTTACCCGCACCGCCGGCGACACAAAAATGTAATCCAGGCAAGCCGCCCACACCTCCCGCCCGTCCGTTTGCGCCAGGACAAACGGCTCGATCAGCGCTGTGGGAAACGTGGCCAGCGGCTCGTGGCCGTGCTGCAGGGCATAGGCGGAGCGGAAACCCTGCTTCATGCGCTCGATGGCCAGGCCATCCGGCGCTTCGTTAAAATCGCCGGCCACAATTTGCTGCGGGATGTGCCGCCGGTCGCGCAGCCAGCCCAACAACCGCATCACCTGCTCCACCCGAGCCTCTTTTTCATAGGCGACATGGTGCAGATGGGTCGAGACAAAATCGAGCGTCTGCCGGTTAGGCAGCTCGACGTTGACGCGCAGGGCAACGCGCCCGCCATAACCCAGGGCCAGCGAATCGTGGTAGCGCACCGGCAGCCGGGTGAGGATGCCAATGCCTTCGTAATATCCTTTGACGAGGTGATGTTTGCGGCGCTGGATGAGGGTATACGGCCGTTTCGTCGAGCCGGTCAGGCGCATGTTGATCTGGTTGCGCAGCCAGTAGCCCTGACGAATGGGCAGCGAAATCTCTTGCAGGCTGACGAGGTCGGGCGCGGCGTCGACGATCTGGTTGACAAGCAGATGCCGCCGTTCCGCCCACCGGTCGACGCGGTTACGCAGGTTGATGGTGGCGACGCGTACAGCAGGCATGGTCAGGTCAGGTCGATGGTGGTGACGCCGACGGGCACGGCCGTTTGCAAATTCAGGCTGCCATCGCGGATGGTCAGGGTAAACGACACGTCCGTATTCACCGTCACCTGAGTCTGGTCACCCAAAATTTCCAGCGTGCCCTCCTGGCCCAGCGGGTAATTGCGCACGCCGTAGGCCGCCTCAGTTTCCAAACGACGGTCCCACAACACCCGGCGCAGCGGCCAATCCACCTGCAAACCAATTACGTCCTCCAGCAAGATAGCAATAGGCGACAGACCGGTCCAGCCCACGAAGTCCGGCTTGGCCGGTTCGCCAGGACTGGCCGCTTCGGGCGCGTAGTTTTCCCAAAACGTGTCGGTGTGCTGGTAGACTTCCCAAATATTGGTCAGGTGGTTCACGGCGATGGTGTGGGCCAGGGCGTCCTGGCCGATGTTGCGCAGGCCGCGCAGGGCCATGTAGTTGGTCGGCGGCCAGACGCCGCCGCGCCAGTAGTTGCCGGTGCCGGCGTTGTAGCCTTCGCTGTCGGCCGACTGGCTGGGGATGCGGTGGGCGACTTTGAAGGCCCAGCCTTCGCGCAGGTGCTGCACGAACGGCCCCAGGCGGGCTTCGGGAATGGCGCCTCTGTCTAACAAAGCCCAATATGCGCCAATGCTTTTCACCTGGCTGTAACGGCCGTTAGGATCAATATCCAGGTAAAAATTGGCCTCATCGCTCCACATTCTCTCGTTAACCAGACGAATCAGCGTTTCTCGTTCGCCGGAAAGGTCTTGGACGATGTCTGGCTCTTCCAGCAGGGCAGCGATTTGCTCCAACACCCGGCAGTCCAATATCGCCTGGAAGCTGGCGTCGATCCAGGACCAGTGGCGGTGATAGAGGCGGCTGTCGGGCACGCGGGGCTGATTGTCCATGCCGCTGCTGAGGCCGGTAGCCCAATACAAGCCGCTGGGCCAGGTGCGGTGGGCGCGGCACCAATTGTGGTAAGCCAGCAGCGGCCAGAAAACCTGGGGGAAACGGCCGTCATCCCCCGTGGCGCGGAAATAACGCCATTCCGTCCAGGCCATGATGTTGGGACCGGTGCCATTCGGATCAAAGGGATGGAAAAAGTCGAGGCCGGAGGCGCTGTCAATCTCCCGGCAGATATAGCCATCGTTGTGCTGTTTGGCGTAGAAGTTGTCCAGGCTGCCCATAAAGTCGAAGGCGCGACGGCCGTACCAGCCAAACTGCACCATGAAACAGGTGTCCCACATGAACAAATGGTCGTTAAACGCCGGATCGACAAAATTGGCCACCAGGCCGCTGCCCGATTTGGGGCGGCGCAAATTGGACCAGGCCATTTCCCAGGCGCGCCAATACATTTCCAGCCAACCGGGATGTTCTGGGAGCACAGGCACGGGCAGCAGCGGCCTGGCGTCATTGAAAGAAGGAATGGAGGTTACCTGGTACGTTCGCTGGCGAAAGGGGTTTTTATCTACCAGTGGGTCGGGCGGCAGGGTAAAAGTTGGTTGGGACATGATAGATACTACTCCATAGCTGGGAGCGCGGGCGCTGCTGACGGCCGTGCCGCCCAATCGCCCGGACGCCGGGGGTTAGCGGGGCGAGTCCACCCACAGTTCAGCCGTGCCGGTCAAGCGGATGCCATCTTCGTTTAGGCTGGTCACGCGCAAATTGTAAGCCAGATGCACGTTATCGCGGACGCGGCCGGTCCAGACAAACGAGTCGCCCAGAGCCAGGTAGGGGTAACCCGACATACCGGAAAAGCGGGCCAGGCGAACGGTTTGCCCGCCCTGCCCGCGCTCTTCGATGCCCTGGAAAACGGCCGTGGTGCCCGGCGCCACATAACCCACCGGCACGGTGTAATCGGCCACCACGTTGGTGTAATGCAGCCGGCCGGTATTGTCCGGCACGCCCAATTCTTCCACCGGCTGGGGATTGAGCACGATGAATTCGACCATACCGGCTACCGGCAGGCTCCCAAAGATGGACGTCGTGAGACGCAAATTGAAATTGGCAAACACGCCGGGAGCCAGAACACCGCTCCAAAAGAAGGAATCGCCGGCCCGTTTCAGGGCCGTTTGCCCGTCAATGCTTACCTCAAAGGCGTCTCCCTGGCGGTCGAGAAATTGCAAACCGGTGCCGGGCACCTGGTCTCCGGGAGCCAGATTGTAGCCAAACGCGGGAATGGTCAGGATGAGCGTGTCGCCGGGCGGTGTGGGGGTGGGGGCAGGCGCAGCCGGGCCTGTCCCCGGCACGGCGCAGGCCAGAGAGGCCAGCGCCAGGAGGAAAATAAAGCCCGGCAGCGCCCACAACTTGTGTTTCATTTAGCCCGATTCACTGTTCGTATAAACATAGTTCTTGGTGATGAGAAACGGCCGTTACTGCACCGTCTCGATCGTAATCGACTCTATTTTATCACCAGGAGGAGCATTTGGATCAACAGAAGGATCGCGCGGCGTGATCGCCTGCACCACATCCATCCCTTCGGTCACCTCGCCAAAGATGGTATAGCCGCCATCCAACTGGCTGACATCGCCCAGGGTGATGTACCACTGGCTGCCATTGGTGTCTGGACCGGCGTTGGCCATGGCCACCATGCCCGCCCGGTTGTGCGACAGCGCCGGGTCAATTTCGTTGGGGATGGTGTACCCCGGCCCACCGCCGCCTGTGCCGGTAGGGTCGCCGGTTTGGGCCACAAAGCCGGGCAGCACCCGGTGGAAGGTGACGCCGTTAAACCAGCCCTCGTTGGCCAAAAAGATGAAATTGTTTACCGTAAGCGGGGCCGATTCGGGGAATAATTGGATGGTAAATTCGCCACCGTTTTCCATTTTGACGTGCGCCAGGTATTGCGCGCCCTCTTCCAGGGTCATCGGTGGTGGGGCGTCATATTGGCGGGCTTCCAGATCTTTCAGGGCGACGGCCGAATTGATGTACTGCTGCCAGACAGAAATCTCGCGCGGTAGTTCGGTGGCGATACGGCCGTTCACAATCCCTGTCGGCGTGCCCGGCAGACCCAAAGCCATGGCTTCCTGCTCCGAATTGGTCACGTAAGCGGCGTACACGCCCTCATCTAATTCCTGGGCAAAACGCTCGGCGTCCAGGTTTAATTCGGTGGCCAGGTTGATAAAATAATCACGCGCCGCCGACGCTGCCAGAGAACTCCATTCGCTTTGCCGTTCAAACAGCAGGTCGTGGTATTCCCAAAAAGCATCCTGCGCTCCGGCCGCTTCGCTGGCCTCGGCCGCCTTCTGGGCGTTGGGGTGAATCTGGTTCAACGGAAAATGGCGATATACAAGCTGTACTTGATCCGGGTAGGCGTCTACCAGACGCTCCAGCACGGGCGAGATGCCCGCGCACCCCGGTCATTGAAAGTCGCCATATTCAATGATAGTCACAACCGGGACTGTCGCCCCTTTGACCCAATCGCGCTCGCGCACGATGCTCGCTTCCTCCAGGGTCACGGTCAGATCTTGGGTCGGGGCGGCCTGATCGGCCGTAGAGGGAGCCGCAGTGGGGGAAACGGCCGTGGCGTTCGGTGACGCCGACGGCGTGGCTGCCCCACAGGCTGCCAAAAACAAAACGCCAAACAACAACCAGATCACTCGTCTCATAACCTTCTCCTAAGCAAATTTTGCCCGTCTCGGCGAGGCATTCTACCATGATCGACTAAAAATAATAAACTGCAAATTTTCTTAGATCGGATGGCGGTGAATTTCCTCCTCCGCCGGGGGAGACTGGAGCCGCCAGCAGCCAGTCTCCAGTCTCAAGTCTCCGGCCAACACAAAAAAAGGGCGATGATTCCCATCGCCCTCTAGTAAAAAACAGCCCGCTTCGCTTGTGGTTCAGTCCAAATCTGGTTCGTCTTCGGAAAGGACTTTACCCATAGCCGCCTCAGCCGGCTCCTCAGGCATAACGATCCACAAAATGATGTAGGCAATAATGCCGCCGCCCACAAAAATCGAGAACAATACAAACAGAACCCGGATCACTGTGGGGTCGATGCCAAAATAATGCCCCAACCCACCACACACCCCGGCAAACCACCGATCGTTGCGCGCACGCATCAATTTTTTCTCACCGTTTGACATGTTTTACCTCCAATTTTGTAACGGCCGTATCGGCCGTGCCTGCTTTTGCATCTTTCTTAGCGCACTATACGCTGGCCACAGCTTCAAGTTGCACATAGCACAGAGATCGAAAGGCAATCGTCAAAGACCGGTCTACCTGCTTACGGGACTTAAGGGTAAAATGACCAGACTTTAATGCCCATCAATCGACTGAGCGAGCGGCTCCTTCAGGCGTCACCCGTCTCGTCGCGGAGGTTCACCTGAGATGAAAACCTGGATCATCACCCTGCTGTTTCTCCTGCTTTTGGCCGGCTGCGGCCCATCCGCTGCGGCGCCTACCGCTTCCCCGGCCCCAGAGCAGCCGGGGCGCGCCACACCCACATCCGACTCCTCTTTGCTGAACCCCAACCCCAACGTCGGCGGTCAAAACAATCAGGTCGGCTATCCCCCGCCGCCGCCCACAGCCACCCCGTACCCCGAAAATTACCCAGTGCCCGCCACACCTACACCCTACAACCCCTATCCGGCCGCCGAAACCGGTGAAGCCGGGAACGTGTGGGTGCTGCACCCGTTGGGACGGCAATGCGCCGACACCAGTACTTACACCTACCCCAATCAGCAAGACGCCCGCGCCGACCTGACGGCTGCCGGGATTACCGTCTACCAGATGGAAACCGTCGAATTAATGGTCTGCCAGGCATGCGACTGCCCGACCAGCACCCACTACCGAGCGCAAATCAACGGCGCCGACCTGAACAAGGCTGTTAACCTGGGCTGGCAGGCAGAATAGAGAAAGATAGGTCCAATTTCGCAGATTGGACCCATTAAAAAAAGGATACCCTCATGCTTCGATTTTTAACCGCAGGCGAATCACACGGACCGGAGTTAACGGCCGTTCTCGAAGGCTTCCCCGCCGGCCTGACCCTGGACATGGACGAACTCAACCGCCAGATGGCCCGCCGCCAGCTTGGCTACGGCTCCGGCGGCCGCATGAAGATCGAAAAAGACGCCGTGCGCATCTCCGCCGGCTACATGAACAACCAGACGACCGGCGGCCCGCTGGCCCTGCACATCCCCAACCGCGACTTCGCCAAATGGCGCGACCGCGACATCACCCCCATCACCGTGCCGCGCCCCGGCCACGCCGACCTGACCGGCGCGGTGAAGTATGGTTACCGCGAACTGCGCCTGGCTTTGGAGCGCGCTTCGGCCCGCGAAACGGCCGTGCGCGTGGCCGTCGGCGCGATTTGCCAGCAGCTGCTGGCCCAATTTGGCGTGACGATTGGCAGTTACGTGGTCAGCATCGGGCAGGTAACGGCCGCCATCCCGCCCGACATGGCCTACGCCGACCGCTTTGCCATCGCCGAAACCAACGACGTGCGCTGCCCGCTGGAAACGGCCGTGCCCCTCATGCGCCAGCACATCAGCGACATCATGCAGGCCAAAGACACCATTGGCGGCGTGTTTGAGATTGTCGCCCTGGGCGTGCCCGCCGGGTTAGGCAGCCACGTCCACTGGGACCGCCGCCTCGACGCTTTGTTAATGTGGTCCGTCGGCTCCATCCACGCCGTGAAAGGCGTCGAAATTGGCCCGGCCTTTGCCAACACGGCTCGCCCCGGCTCCCAGGTCCACGACGAAATCTACCTGGACGCCGACGGTCAAACCCTGGTGCGCCGCACCAACCACAGCGGCGGCTTCGAGGGCGGCATCACCACCGGCGAACCCATCGTCGTGCGCGCCGCCATGAAACCCATCTCCACCGTGCTCAACCCGCGCCACTCCGTCGATTTAGCCACCGGCGCGGAAGCCACCACCGTCTACGAGCGCTCCGATTTTTGCGCCGTGCCCCGCGCCGGCGTGGTGGGCGAGGCAATGGTCGCCTGGACGCTGGCCAACGCCCTGCTGGAGAAACTGGGCGGCGACAGCCTGGACGAGATGCGCCCGCGCTTCGCTGCCTTGCGCCGCGCCCGCCTGGATGACCTGCCCATGGACAACGTCCCCTGGAACTTCGGCTACGAATAAACCCCATGAGCCGTCCCAACACCATCCAAGCAACCCCGCAGACTCCGAAATCCGAAATCCGAAATCCGAAATTCCTGGCCGAATCTGTGGCCCTGCTGCTGATCTTGCTGCTGGCCGCCTGGCTGCGTTTGGGCTGGCCCGGCGTCAACTCCTTCGGCTTCGACGAGGCGCGGGTCAGCGACATGGCCTTGCAAATGGCCCGCGAAGGCAAATTTGCCGCTCTGGGGATGCAGTCGTCGACCGGCGTGCCCAATTTTGCGGCGACGGTCTGGTTTTTCGCCCTGCCCTATGTCGTCTCCACCAATCCGCTGGTCGCTACGAACCTCGTCGCCCTGCTGAACGTGCTGGCGGTGGCGGGCATTTGGTGGCTGGGGCGTTCCGCCTGGGGCCGAACGGCCGGGTTGACAGCCGCTTTGTTGTTCGCCGCCTCGCCGTATCTGGTGTTTTACGGCCGTAGCATCTGGAGCCAAAACTTGCTCGCCCCGCTGGCCGTGTTGTGGGCCGTGGCTATCGTCGCCGGGCTGAAAAACGAGAATCCGTGGTGGCTTGGGCTGCACGCCTTCCTGGCCGGGTTTACCGGGCAGATTCATTTTGCCGGGTTTGCTCTGGCGCTGGCCTCGTTGTGGCTTGGCTTCCGCTTCCGGCTGTGGCGCTGGTGGACGGCCGTTACCGCCGGTCTGCTCCTGGCAATTTTGGCCGCCGTGCCCACGGTCAACATCATCTGGCGCAATGGCGACGGGGCCAAGGCCGTCATTCGCGATCTGGTGCAGACGGGCACGGCCACGGCCGCCGACCGCTTCGCCGCCTGGCGGCAAATCGCCCAGTTAGGCGTCGGCCAGGGCTGGGAAAAGTTCTGGCTCAACGTCGATTGGACCTGGCCGCCGGCGCTGGCGGGGGGCCTGCAAGCTGCCAGTGTGCTGACGGCCGTTTTAGTGATCGCCGGCGCTGTTTGGGTGGGCTGGCAGATGGTGCGGGATTTGCGCCGCGCCCGGCAGCCGCGCCTGGAACCGCTGACGGCGCGGGAAATTTTGAATGGGTTTGTGCTGGTGTGGGCCATTGCCGCGCCGCTGCTGTTTATGATTCCGCGCACCCCGGTTTATCCGCAGTACCAACTGGTGGGCTTACCGGCAGTTCTTTTGCTGGCTGGCGCGGCGGCGGCGCTGCGGCCAAAACGGGGCTGGCAGACGGCCGTCGCTTTCGCCGCCGTTTTCATAGCCTTTGTGCAAGTAACGGCCGTGTCGCAAACCCTGAACACCGTGGCCGATACCTTCGTCCCCGGCGGCATGGGCACGCCGCTAAAATATCCGCAAACGGCCGTGCGCCAATTGATGGCTGACGGCCGTCCCATTGTGGTGGAGACCTTTGGCGACATCCCCGAATTTGACGGCGACGCGGCCATCTTCAAGGTGCTGCTGTGGGACTATCCGAAACAGATTGTGGACGCGCGCCACGTTTTGTTGATCCCTGATGAACCGGCTCACCTGCTGTTTACGTCAGCTGATTTACCGGCATGGGAGGTGGCAACGGCCGTCGGCCTGACCGGCACAGTCCAAGAGCTGCCCCGCCGCGCAGGCGACGTGCCATTTGTGGCCCTGACGGTGGATGAGGTGACGTTGGCGGGGTTTGAGGCGGGGGAACGGCCGTATCAACTGGCCAACGGCGCGGCTCTGCTGGGCTGGCAGGTGCAAGATTTGCCAGACACTGACCAGATCCGCCTGATCACTCACTGGCAAATCCTCGGCGAACCGCAAGAGGGCCACTTCCAGCAGTTCAACCACCTCTACCTGCCCGGCGCCGACGCGCCCGGCCAGGTGCTAGACGTGTACACCTCATCGCGCGCCTGGCGGCAAGGCGACCACCTGATTACCTGGGTAGAATTTGCCCGCCCCGCTGAACCGCCCGCCTATTTCCACATCGGCATGTACACCTGGCCCGATTTGCAGCGCTCCCCGGTGCTGAACCGCGAGGGGGTAGATCCGTTGTACCCGCTAGAGATTGGGGGGTAGGAACTGGAGATTGGAAATTTGAGACTGGAGACTGGAGACTTTTCTAATCTCCAGTCTCCAGTCTCTTCTTATCTATTCCCCTTCCACCTGCCTGCCGCTTTCTTTCCAGGCGCGTTTGGCGTCCTGATAGCCCATCTCGTAGAGCTTTTCGTGGCCTTCGCGGGTGTAGCGCACGATCTGTTCCACAGGAATTGGCTTACGCGGGGAGACGATGATGGGGTCGGGCAGCGCCTGAAACTTATTCTGGAAAACGTCGGGAATTCCATCGCCGTCGGCGTCTTCCAGATCGATGTCCTGACCGGCCCTGATTTTCTCAACGAGCAGCAAATTGGTAGCCCGCAGGCGGGCGTTTTCCACTTCCAGACGGACCAGGTCATTGATGCGCCGGAAGAGCTTCAGGTCAGCCTGGAAAGAGGCCAGCAAGGCCCATTCCAAAGTCACGCTGGCCGCGGACAGCAGATTGCCCGGCGTCTCCGTCTCATATTCCTCATCTTCTTCCCAGGGCGTCATCAACACCACGACAATTTCTTCAGCGCCGGCGTCGATGGCCGGACCTAAGGGCGTATTGGCCACCGTCGCCCCATCCCAATACAAATTTTCGTGCAGTTGGGTGGCCGGATAGACAATGGGAATGGAGCAACTGGCGATGATGTGGTCCAGTCCCAACGGCTCCAGGCGCATCCGGCTGGGGTAGACGTCGGCCGAATTGCCAAAGACATGCAAATGTCCGGTGTTGACTTCTGTAGCCGTGACCCGTAGATGGACGCTGGCTTCTGCTGAGTTGATGCGGTCGAAATTGACCCAGCCGTCGCGCTGCAAAGTTTCGCGCAGCGGGGCGGTATCCAGTAAAAAGTTGCCGCCGAGCGGATTCAGATTGGCTTTTTGAACGTCTTGGGTGCGCAGGCGCTGCCAGAGTGACCAGAGAGAATAAGCGTTGTGACCGGAAGCGATGGCTGCGCCGTTGACCGCGCCAATCGACGTGCCCACGACGACGTCGGGCTGCCATTCATGTTCTTCGAGAAAGCGCAGCACGCCGACGTGGTAAGCGCCGCGCCCGCCGCCGCCAGACAAAACCAAAGCTCGTTTTCGATTTTCTGAAGGCATGGGTTTCCTCCTGGAATTGGGTGATCGGGTTCACAGAATGGCCCAATCTTTGAGTTTGGACGAATCTTGCTCTTCTAGCCAAAAAGCCAGGGCGGCCGGTCGACGGCTTTACTCAATTTGATGGCCTGCTCCTTGGCGCCGGACGGGCAGACCGGCAAGATGATGTGAAAGCGGCTGCCGGGGAAACGGGCTTCGTCTTCGCCGTCGGATTCGACCCAGATACGGCCGTCATGGGCTTCCACCACTCCCTTCGCAATCGGCAGCCCCAAACCTGGTCCCGCCCCCTTATATTTCGTGCTGCCTGTCGAGTGCAATTGCGGGTCGCCAATGCGGAAGAATTTTTCAAAAATTAGTTCATGATACCGGGTGTCAATGCCAATCCCCGAATCGGCAACGACAATCTCAATGTAATCTTCCTGGCCATCTTCGCTGGGAATGATAAGCCCTTCAACCAGAATGCTGCCGTGATCCGGCGTATACTTGACCGCATTGCCCAAAATATTGGTAAAAGCCTGGACCAAGCGCTTAAAATCTGCCTGGATGGTTGGCAGCTCGGCCAGCCCCGTGATGGTTAAGGTGATGCGACGTTCGCGCAGAGCCTGGTTGAGCGGCTCCAGGGCCAGCCGGATGATGGTTTCCATCCGGGTGTCCATGTACGTCAGCTGCATGCCTTCAACGTCGATCTGGCTGGCATCGAGCATGGCGCTGATCAGGCTTTCCAGGCGAATGGTGGCCCGGTTGATGTGCCCCACAATCTCTTTGGTCTGATCTTGGGTAAGCGAATTGGAATCATTCATTGCCGCCAGGATGTCGGCATACCCTTTGACCTGCGTGAGGGGTGTGCGTAATTCGTGGGAAGCGATGGTAATGAAATCGGATTTGACCTTATCCATCACTTCCAGCCGATCATTCTGGCGAACGAGGTCAACGTTGAGGGTGTTGATCTGGCGGTTTTGGTCCTCAAGCTCGCTGTACAGGCGGGCATTTTGCAGGGCCACCACGGTCTGGTCGGCCAGCACCTGCATGAGATCCAATTCGCCGGGCTGGTAGGGTACGCCGGATCGTTTGGGACCAATTGCAATGACGCCGTCCAGGGCGCTGCCTGCGCCGACGGGCACGAAGGCTTCCATGGCCATGTCTTTTAACCAGGAAACGGCCGTATCCCCCACCTTGCCAAACGCCGGATTAAAGTCCAACTCATACTGCAAAAGCGGTTGATGCTGCCCCACCAACGTCGAAATAAACAGATTGTCGGCCGGCAGCCGAACCTTATTGCGCGGAATGGCGCCCATGCCGGGAACCGCCTCAATTTCCACCACGCCATCTTTACTGGTTACCAACATCAGCGCACCACGATTGGTCTCAAATTTATCGCTCAAGATGCCTAAAATCAGCGAGGACAACTGCTGCACGTCCAGCGTGCGGGAAATAGCCTGACTATAATCGCGCACAACCTGGTTCGGGTTAAACCCTTCGCCAAACAAAAAACGATAGGTGTAGCGTTCGACCAACGTGCGCAGCGGCTGGTAGACAATAAAACTCACGACCACGGTGATGCTGGTCACGATCAACGTGGTACGAAACTGATTTTGGGTTATCTGCTGCACCAAAATGATTAAGCCGGCCAGAGGCAGAGCGGATATCAGGACGATGATGAAGTAGGCTATGCCACGGCGGACGCGCGTGCGCACGTCAAAAATACGATGCGAAGCGACGGCATACCCCAGCCCGATCACCCCGAGGTAACGAATGATCTGCCCCGCAACTGTGAGGCCGGTCAGACGGACAAACATCAGCGCTTCGCCGCTGAAGACGAGCAGCAGCGTCAGCACCCAAAACAGCAGCCGGTTGGCGTGCCAGGGGAATTTCGTCCGGCGATAATCGCGCCAGGTACGTAAGAGAATGATGTAGCTGAGGGCAAACCAGGTGAGAAAGGAGATCAGGCTGCTGATGGTGATGGTGGCCCAGGTTGAGGAAGCCAGAAGTTGGAAGGGCTGATTGGGGACAAAGATATCAACAAGGATGGTGGCCAAAATGGCCACACCGGAGAGAATAAGCCAGCCTCTTTGCTGGGGCCAACGGACGTAAACGGCCGTTGTCATCCCCAAAAACGTCGTGCCCACCAGCAACGCTTTGATCGGCAGATTCGGCGGCAGATCACTGGCCGGTACAAAAAACAGCAAAAACTCCCAAACAATCGACGCGCCCAAAAAAGCCAGAAACCATTTCAAGGCCAATTCTTGCCGGCTGCGCCGCAGGGAAGGGGCAATTAACAAGACCGTATAGGCCACGGCCGCTAACAGGGGAAGGATAAAGACAAGCTCAGTTGCGGTCATCACTTGCTGCTAATGGTTGTTTAATTCCCAACATGTCCATTCAACACCACATGCCTGAGCCGGCCAACGGGGACACAGCCCAAAACCCATCGCGAACGGCGCTTATTGTAACGGCCGTTTCTGGCGGTGGCAATTAAGCAGCCCGTCATAAACAAAAAAGGCACAGTAGTTAACTGTGCCTTCCCAGCGGACGGGGTGGGATTCGAACCCACGGTACGGAAAACCGTACACAGCATTTCCAATGCTGCACCTTCAGCCTCTCGGTCACCCGCCCAAACGTCAATTTGTAAAGACAGACCAGAATTATAGTGCGACTTTGCTATCAGTCAACCCGCCTTCAACCGCGCTTAAAAGCCGCCTGGCCCACAAAAATCCGCACAGTCTGGGCAAAAGACAGCGCCCGCGCGCTGGCCGTGCCGGTGTGGTCCGTCGCCTGCATCAGCCCGCGAATCTGCTCCGGCGGCAAAAATCGGCCAAGATCCTCGTCGGCCTGCAGCAGCGCCACCAACGGATTGGCCTCCCCGCGGCGTATCGCCGCCCAGGCCTGCATACTGGCCTCACGAATCCACTCGTGGGCCTCCTGGCGGTTAGCGCCGGCTGCCACTGCCGCCATCAACACCCGCTCGGTAGCGGCAAATGGCCCGTAAGCGGCCATGTTGCGAGCTATCGCTTCCCGATCGATGACCATTTCGTCCAAAATACGCCCCACACGCAGCAGCAGTTCATCGGTGGCCAAAAAGCCTTCCGCCTGGAAAATCCGCCGGTTGGCCGAATCGTCCAGGCTGCGCTCTAAAATGGCCTGGCTGGCATTATCCCAGGCAATGGCCGGCAGCGCCGCCACCTGGCGCGCCAACGAACAAACATTTTCCATGTTGATGGGGTTCCGCTTAAACGGCATGGCCGACGACCCAACCTGTTTTCGGCCAAACGGCTCACCCCACTCGCCAAACGGCGGCGATTGAAGAATGCGAAAATCGAGGGCAAATTTGTGCAGCGAGGCGGCGATGCCTGCCAAAACCTGCTGCACGCGCAAATCTTGCTGGCGCGTGTAGGTTTGCGTGGCGATGGGAAAATAGGGCAGATCGAGCAGGCGCATGGCGGCGGCCTCCATCTCCTGCGGCGTCATGTCGGTGTCGCTGAGCAGTTCCTGGAAAGCGGCCTGGGTGCCCACAGCGCCTTTCAAGCCTTTGCCGCGCAAATCGCGGCGCAGCGCTTGCAACTGCCGGTAGTCTTCCAGCAAATCTTGGGCGTAGACGGCGAAACGGTAGCCCAGCGTGGTGGGCTCGGCCGGTTGGATGTGGGTGTGGGCCATGGTGGGCAGCACGGCCGTTGCCTCAATTTTATCCGCCAGCAGCAGCAGCACACCTTGCAGCCGGTCTAACAGCAAATCAACGGCCGTGCGCAGGCGCAAAACGTCCACGTTATCGGTGATGTCGGCGCTGGTGGCCCCCCAATGGATGATGCCGCCGCCGACAGGGCACTGCTCGGCAAACGTGCGAATTTCGGCCATCACGTCATGGCGTGTCTCTTGCTCAATTTCTAGCGAACGGGGGATGTCGACGTTGTCTGCCTGGCTTTGCAGGTCGGCGAGCTGCGCCGCGGTGACCAGGCCGGCCTGATGCTGGGCGGTCGCCAGGGCCACCCATACCTGGCGCATCAGCCGCCGCTTGTGGGCTTCTGAC
>Ga0209607_1000968_pt1 | contig 24212 bp, 23 predicted proteins | sample AD_UKC117_MetaG_FD_184413 | JGI IMG/M metagenome (GOLD analysis project Ga0209607, IMG submission 184413) | Active sludge microbial communities of municipal wastewater-treating anaerobic digesters from Hong Kong - AD_UKC117_MetaG (SPAdes)... | ecosystem: Engineered > Bioreactor > Anaerobic >... | reverse complement strand
GACCAGCGGTTCGGTCCAGCCTCGCCATCACATGAGGGCCACCGGTCGCACCCTCGGCTCCGCTGTGGCCCCCATCTGATGGGAGAAATGGGACATAAGCCCCAGAGTGCACGCCGTCGCCATCACATCGGGGCCGCCGAGGGCCTCACCGCCCCCGCTGCGGCCCTCATGTGATGGCGGTAGGCGTAGATGCTCTGCTGGGAGGGGCGTCTGCGAGCCATTGGCCACGTTGGGCTGTGACTGGCATACCGTCAACGACACGATGCTGACCTACGGTCAACTTCTGGTCGACGATCCCGAGCGGATCGGCCCGATCCAGGCGATCGGGATGGACTCCCAACCCCGACTCCCCCTGAAATCCGAAGGGCCACAAAAGACGACGCCCGCGATCGAGGACCTGTCGTTCCGGCTGTGAGATACCTCACCCGATCAGTTGTCGGAGATCGCGAAAACCCGGGGTACCGTCGTTAAGACGTTGGTCCGACAACCGAATCCGCAGGTAGGTCTTGCGGACGGGCCAGCCCGCCGAAGCGCACAGCGCACCGGGGACCCAGTTCGTTGGGGCGAATCCGACCACGGTCGGTAGAGGACTTCTCATACCTCGAGCCCGTCAGCTAACCCGGTAGGCGGCATGAGAAGGAGTCGATTCCATGGCGTTCACGCCTGCCACGTTCCGTCGTGCCACGATCGCCGTCGCCGGTACCGCCGTCGCGCTCGGCGCGCTGCCCGTCGCCGCCGCAGCCACGCCCGCACCCGTTTCGCACGCCCAGGTCAGCTCGACGAAAGCGGACCGCGCCAAGCTCAAGCGCAAAGGTGCGCGCGAGCGGGCCAACCGGGCGCGGGCATCGCTGGTCCGGGTCGCTTTGAACCAGAAGGGTGAGCGCTACGTCTCCGGCGCGTCCGGCCCCAACCGCTTCGACTGCTCCGGGTTCACCATGTACGTCTACAAGAAGGCCACCGGCAAGTACCTGCCGCACTTCTCCGGCGCTCAGATGCGCAAGGCCAAGCGCGTGGGTCGCAAGCACCTCAAGCCCGGCGATCTCATGTTCTTCGGCCCCGGCGGTTCGCAGCACGTTTCGATGTACATCGGCAAGGGCAAGATGATCCACGCCACCAACCCGCGGTCCGGGGTACGCATCGACAGCATCAACATGGGCTACTACAAAGCGCGCTACGCCGGCGCCGGTCGCATCATTCAGGGCTGACCCGGTCGGCCAGCGTCGGCCCGAGGGCTGCGGCGACATAGATGAGCCACGCGATCATGCCCACGTGCAGGACGTCGTTGGCCGAGAAGTAGAAGCCAGCACCGCTGTCCCACAATGCTTCAGTGATGCCCAGCGCGTAGTACCCGAAGTAGGCCACATTGACCAGGATCAGAGCCACAGCCGCGATGAGGATCGCCCTCGGCGCCCGATCGTGGGTCGTGCGGTAGCGCCGTAGGGCCATCACGATCACGATGATGATGCCCGGGACCGCGAACAGCATGAGCAGCTCGAACGACAGCAGGAACTTGCTCGGCTGCATGACACCCAGGAACAGCACGACGCAGTAGACCAACGCGTTCAGCACCGCGTACACGATCACAGCACGCCGGCCGCGTCCGAGAGCACATGCGATGGCGACGGCGATCAGCATCGCACTGACACTCCAGGCCTGCGTCAAGCTGTACCCGACCTCGAAGCCGTTGGTGAACGAGCAGAACTCACGCCCCGCACATTTGAGCTCGTAACTGAACGCCTGGAAGCTCACCCCCGCCTGCGCGGCCCCCAATCCGCCCAGGACCAGGGCGACTCCCAGCCACGAGCGCGAGCGCTGACCCCGACCGGTGATGAGGAAGTAGATCCCCACACCCACCCACAAGGCTGCAAGCGTGAAGACGAGCACCGTCCCCAAAGGTTCGTTGAGCACGGTCGAGCCCACTTCGACACAGGGCCGATCCGCACACCACTGCTCACCGGTGATCGGAGGGTCGTACTGCAGCTCGTCCAATCGATCGCATGCAGCGAGTGCGGATACCAGAACGAGGGCGGCGTATCGCTTCACACACCCGACTATGGCGTGTCCGACCGACGCTTGACGTGCTGACACATTGCGATATATCGTTATTGCATCGCGTACATAACGCGATCTGAACAAACGGAGACACCATGAGTTATGCACAACCGATGCCCCGTTGGGCATTGATGAACACCGAAGAACGCTCGGACAAACCCCGGGGCGGCCGCCATCATCGCCACCGCGGCGGCGGATGGGGTCAAGGCGGACCGTGGGGCGGTCCCCCGCGCCGATCGCGCCGTGATCGCGGCGACGTGAGGCTTGCGATCCTGCTGCTGCTCGACGAGCAGCCGCGGCACGGCTACGAGATCATCACCGAACTCACCGAGCGCAGCGAGGGCCGCTGGCAGCCGTCGCCCGGTTCGGTCTACCCCGTCTTGAAACGGCTGGCCAAAGAAGGACTGGTGGGCCCGGTCAAGCAGGACGGCAAGAACATTTTTTCGTTGACGCCGGCCGGCCAGACGCTGGTCGAGCAGCAGCGCGAACAATGGGGCGAGCCCTGGAACCGCGGCGAGCCGGATGAGAGCGACGAGACGACACGACTGTGGGCCGAGGGCAAACAACTCGGCGCGGCCGTCTGGCAGGTCGGCCAACTTGACGACCCAGCACAAATCACCGCTGCCGCGGAGGTCCTCGCCGAGGCCCGCAAGAAGATCTATCGGATGCTGGCCGAGTAACGACGCGACCCGTGGGACTCCTGGTGATCGAACCGGGAGCCCCACTGTCGCCTACAGAATCAGCAGCACGTAGGACTGACCGCTCAGCGATTCGCTCGTGAGCGTTCTGCGCGTGGTTGAGGTCCAGACGTACTGCGCCCCCACTTCGTTACCAGGTCGAATGAAACCTGCCCCCTGCGACCATGCCCGCCAACGGCAATCGGACCTAATGAAATCCACCACCTCGACCGATCAACACAACAAGACCATGGAGGTGGCGATGCAGACGGAACCTTCGATCAACGGGGGCGACGTTCTGGCACGGGCGATGACCGATTCGGCGATCGGGATGGCCCTGGTCACGCCCGACGGCCGGATCTTGTCGGCGAATCCCGCCCTGTGCGATTTCTTCGGCTACCCGGCCGAGGTCCTCGTAGGGATGACCGTCAACGATGTGACCCACCCTCACGATCTGGATGCAGACCTCGACCACGCCGATAAGGTCATGGCCGGCGTCATGGACTCCTACCATCTGCGCAAGCGCTACATCCACGCCGACGGCACGGTGCTCACCGGCTATCTCACCGTCAGCGGCATTCGAGACGACCGTGGGGGCGTCGAGTTGTTCGTGGCCCAGGTCGTCGACATCACCCGGGAAGCCACGATCGAGGACAATCTGCGACTACTGGCTGAGCACGGCACCGATGTGATCGCACGGGACGGCAACGACGGCGTCCTGCGCTGGGTCTCACCGTCCATCACGCGGGCCACCGGGTGGCAGCCCGAGCAACTGGTGGGTGTGGCCCTGCTGGACCTGGTGCACCCCGACGATCGGGAACTCGTGACGTGCACGCAGGATTCGCTCGTCGACGGAACCAACGCATCCTGCAACGTGCGCATGATGCATATGGATGGCACGTTCAGCTGGTTCGCAGTCCACGTCGATCTGGTGTGCAGCGCCAGCGGCAAACGTCTGGGCCGGATCGGGACGTGGCGTCCGATCGACGGGGAGGTCGAGGCCCGGCAACTGGCCCAGAAGCGGGAATCCGATTTCCGGCTGCTGGCCGAGAACGCCACCGATCTGGTGATCAGGATCAGTCAGGACGGACGCCTCACGTGGGTGTCACCCTCCGTGGTCACCACCTTGGGATGGGACCCCGACGATGTCATCGGCCGCTCCCCTGCGCAGTTCCTTCATCCGCACGACGCCGACGAGATGGTCGCGCGGGTCATGTCGCTGACCATCGCCGACCCTAGCTTGGAACAGGCACGCCGCGTTCTGCTGGCCGACGGCACCTACCACTGGTTCTCGGTCAGGGCATCGCGAGTGACCGATCCCGACGGAGCTCCCGCAGGACGGGTCATCGGTCTGCGCGACATCGACGCAGAAGTGCAAGCCAAGGCAGCACTCGAAGCCAGCGAACGCATCTTCCGCACGGCCATGGACGCTGCACCGGGAGGTATGGCCGTGTCGGACCTCGAGGGTCGCTTCCTCAAGGTGAACAAGGCACTTGCCGCGATGCTCGGACGCACGACGCAATGGCTGACCGAGCATCGGATCGATGACGTGCTGCACCCCGACGACCGAGCGCTCAATCGCGTCCTGCGTTCACAGATCCACTCCGGGCTCGCGCCGACCAAGGTCGAGGAGAGCCGTCTTCTGCGTGCCGATGGCACGGTCGTCTGGGTCGAACACGCCATCGGTTTGGTGCACGACGAGTCGGGCGCGCCCGTTTCCTACGTGTCGCAGTTCGTGGATATCAGCGAGGCCCGGGAGTCGCGGCGCGAGCTGGAGTTCCTCGCCGGTCACGACCCGCTCACCCGGCTGTCGAACCGACGGACCCTGCTTGAGCGCATGGGGACCGCCCTGCGGCAAATCCCCCGCACCGGCACCAGGATCGGCGTGGTGTTCCTCGACCTCGACGGGCTGAAGCAGGTGAACGACCAGCACGGGCACGCGGCCGGAGACGAGCTGATCGTGAACGTGGCCAAGCGGATCCGCAGCGCGGTGCGTGACGACGACATCGTGGCGCGATTGGGCGGCGACGAGTTCGTGGTCGTGCTGATTCGCGTGCATGACCTGCAGGATGCGGTGGACGTGGCCGACAAAGTCCGCAACGCCGTGGCCGCACCCATCGCGGCGGGCGGCCACGCCCTGCACGTCACGGTGAGCGCAGGAGTCACCCTGGCAGAGCCCTCCGATGCCCCCGACCAGGCCATCGACCGCGCGGACCAACTGCTCTATCGCGCGAAGGCCGCCGGTGGCAATCAGGTACTCGCCGGCTGATGGGTTCTCCACGCGCAGCTACCACTGCCCACCGCGCCGCGGTTGCTCTGCCCGGGCAGAGTGGATGAGACGGTCAGCGATCCGGAAAGGTGGGTCAGCTACCCGGAAAGGCTCCGACATCACCGTCCAGCATCCGAAATCCCGAGTTGTCCACAGTTGAACTTGAGGTAAAACAGACAAATCGTTGAGCAAACTGTGAGCATTCCCACAATCGGCGTGCTTCTGGTCGAAATCTCGAAAAACCATGCTTACGGTGGCCGGACATGTTCAGCAGTTGACCCATTGGAGTCTTCTTACGACACACTCGCCAGGGAAAGTTGATGGGCGCCCGTTCACCACGGACGGCTGAGCGCCTCGACCAGGTCGCATCTTTTCCAGCAGGGCACACCGCCAGTGCCAGTCATCTCGTACAGCCGACCCCGGAGTTGAATTTGAACGTTCGCAGCAAGCTCATAAGCGCCGCCGTAGTTGTTCCGGTGGTGATGGCCGCGCCAGCCGTGGCCTCCGACACCCCCACCCCCGACCCGGTGATCACTGATCCGGCCGAACCCACACCGGAGCCGACGCCGACGATCGAGGAACCCACGCAGACGCCGAGCCCGGTACCCGAACAGCCAGCGCCTGTGGACACCATCCCCGCTCCTACCCCGACGACCAGCTACTCCACTGTTCCCATCAGCAACCCTGTCCCGAGCCCTGCCACCAAGCGGGCACGGGCGACCAAGCGCACGTCCCGCGCCGGGGTGAGCATGCGCACGCGCAACGTCCGTTACAGCCCGATGGCAGCGGTGTACCGGCTCACGAGGTGGGCCCGTGCGGGCCGCAGCGGCTACCGCAACGGCTGCCTTCGCCTGGCCGACGACGCCTACGCACCCCGGGGCGGTCGCACCGGTACGGCCCTGCGCCAGTGGTACCGCGCCAAGCGCAACGGCTTCGGCCACCGCAATCGCTACGCCCCGATCGGGGCCCAGTTGTTCTGGCGCACGAGCAATCCAGCCGGCCACGTGGCCACCTACGTCGGCCGCGGTCTGGTCGTCACGAACGTCGGTAGCGGCCGGGTCAAGATCATGTCCTGGCGTGCACTCGACCGCTGGGGGCCGTATCTCGGTTGGGCCGAACCCTTCTACAAGTAGGCGGACCACCTGCTGCGTATCGTGGAGCGTGTGGGCTCTTTCAACCCCGTGAGGGCTGCAATCATCGTGTCGGCGGCAGTGGTCACGCTGGTTGCAGGCTGCTCGGACGCCGACTCGACCACCGCGACACCCTCGCAGACCCCAGCGACGTCCGCACCAGCACCGCAGAGCCCGACGGCTGAGGCGCCCATCTCCCAGACGGACTTCTGCACCGCCGCAACGCAATGGGCGCAGTCCCCGGCGGCCGCCGAAGCACAGATCGCGGCACAGTCGGGCGACGCGAAAGCACTGGTGGCTGCATACCAGGCCTGGGCCGCCCCCACCGCGGCGATGGTCGAGGCGGTCCCGACCGATGCCCCTGCGAAGGTGCAACAAGCCTTCTCGGACCTCAACGAGTCCGTCCAGGCAATCGCTGAAGAGGGCGCTCAGACACAGAAGCAGGCCAATGCCTACGGCCGCGCACAGGGGACTGTCCTGGATTACTACAGCCAGCAGTGCGGATAGCGTCGGCGAGCCCGCGTCACTCGAGCAAAGCCAGAACCGCTGCGACCGCCAGCGGCATCGCCTCATTCACCGGCGCCGACAATCCCGACCCGGACTCCAATGCGCCCGCCTCGATTCCGACCACCACGACCCGCGCTGGCAGCATGTCGAGCACCCGCGCGAGTTCGATCGCGTGGCCCAACCCGACCCAGTGCGTGCTTGCCGCGGCCAACCTGATCGGTAGGGCCTGGTCCCCGACCTCCACCACGTGCACCGTTCCCGGCGCGGATCCCGAACTCACGGCATCGACCAGCACCATCACATCTCGCCCCGCGCCCAGATCCACCAGTCGCGACGGGTCCGAGACCTCGATCACGTCGGCCCCGGGCACGTCGGCGACCTGCCGCACGACGAGCACCCCGACCGCATCGTCACCGCGATCGACCGACCCGAGGCCGACGACCAGCGGTTTCACCGCGAATCCACCCGAAGGCACAGGAAGTGGGTCGCGCAGGAGATGCACGGATCGTAATTGCGGATGGCGGTCTCGCACTGCTGGGTCAACACATCGTGAGGCAGGTCGAGGCGGTCCTGCACGAACACCCGCAGGTCGTCCTCCACGCTGGGCTGGTTCTGAGATGTGGGGGGTACGATCTGCGCTTCAGTGATCGCGCCGGACTCGTCGACGCGGTATCGGTGATAGAGCAGACCGCGTGGCGCCTCTGTCGCGCCATGACCCACGCCGGCCCTGACCTCAACGGGAACCGCCGCGACACAACCCGGCCAGTCGTCGATGATCCGGATCGCTTCGTCGAGCGCATACACCAGCTCGACGGTCCGCACGAGGATGGACCGGAACGGGTTGCGGCACTGCGGCCCGAGCCCGGCCGCGTGCGCCACCTGCGCGGCCAGCGGCGACAGGGCATCAGCATGCAGGCTGTAGCGCGCCAGTGGGCCGACGACGTACAACTGGCCGTCGAAGCGTGCGTGCAAAGCGTTCGAGTGCGCGACATGCTCCTCGACGACGTGCTCCTCGAAATCGCGGACCGGTGCCCGCAGTCCTTCGCTACTGACCAACGCACCCGACTCCAGCGGGTAGCCGTTATCCGCGCCCAACGACACATACAGATAGGGCTGCTCGAAATCGGGGAAGTCGAATCCTGCCAGCAGCGGCACCAACTCCAGCACCTCGTCGCGGGCGGCCACCAGATCGGGGCGTATCGCCGCCAACTCCGGCACCGTGGGCATCCGGTGGAAGCCGCCGACTTTCACGTTGACCGGATGCACCGAGCGCCCGCCCACCACACTCATCAGCTCATTACCGGCACGCTTGATCCGCAGTGCGGATTCCACGACACCTCGGTGCTCACGCGCCATGTCGATGCCGCTGTCGAAACCGAGGAAGTCGGGGGCATGCAGGAAGAAGATGTGCAGGGCGTGACTCTCGATCCACTCACCGCAATACAGCAACCGCCGCATGAGCCGGATCTCGTCGGGCACCGTGACGCCGAAAGCATCCTCCATGGCCAGGCAGGCGCTCATCTGATAGGCGACCGGGCAGATCCCGCAGATCCGGGCGGTGATGTCCGGCGCCTCGGAGTAGTCGCGCCCGCGCAATAGCGCCTCGAAGAAACGCGGCGGTTCGAAGATGTTCAACTGCACCTTCTCGACACGGCCGTCGTGGACCTCCACGAGCATGCCGCCCTCCCCCTCGACACGTGCCAGTGTGCCCACCTTGATGGTTCGAGCGGTCATGGCCGGTCTCCTTGCGACTCATGGCGTTGCGACTCGGCACGGAACGCCTCGGCACCGGCGTTGAAGGTCCGGAAGAACCGCTGCACCTCGACCGGCCGCATGCCCCCGTCGAGCAGTCGCTGGGCCAGCGACGCGGTGTTCGCGGAGTCCTGCGGTCCGAAGCACCCGTAGCAACCCCGGTTGAACGCCGGGCACAGCGCACCGCATCCGGCCTGCGTGACCGGGCCCAGGCAGGGCGCACCGTGCGCCACCGCGACGCACACCGCACCGCGGCGTTTGCACTCGACGCACACGCTGTACGTCGGGATGCGCGGCTGGCGTCCCTGCACGAACGCTCCTACGACCTCGAGCAACTGCCCGCGATCGATCGGGCAGCCACGCAGTTGGAAGTCGACCGTCACGTGGGCGGCGATCGGGGTCGAACGGTCCAGTGTGCTGATGTACTCCGGGTGCGCGTAGACCGCCGCGGTGAACTGCTCGACGTCGGCGAAATTGCGCAAAGCCTGGATGCCGCCACTTGTCGCACACGCCCCGATCGTGACCAGCCACTTGGACATCGCACGGACCTGCTCGATCCGCTCGGCATCGTGCGCGGTGGTGATCGATCCCTCGACCAGGCTCAGATCGTAGGGACCGTCGACCTCGGCGCTGGTGGCCTCGGGGAAGTACGCGATCTCGACTGCTTGCGCCACCGACAGCAGTTCCTGCTCGCAGTTCAGCAGACTCAGTTGGCAGCCGTCGCAGGACGCGAACTTCCACACGGCGAGTTTCGGGCGGTTCGTCATCACAACTCCCACACGTCCAGCAGCGGTGCGAGGCGTTCATAATCCAGCACCGGACCGTCGACGCAGATGAAAAGTTCACGCAGTTGGCAATGCCCGCACAGGCCCACGCCGCATTTCATGTTGCGTTCCATCGACAACCGCAACCGGTCGGCCGGCACGCCGCGGCCGAGCAGGGCGTTGACACTGAGCGTCATCATGATCTCCGGCCCGCAGAGCAAGGCCGTGGTCCGCGGCGGGTCGAAACCCGCCCGGCTCAGCAGTTTGGTCACCGGACCGACCCGGCCGTCCCACGTCGGGGGTCCGTAGTCCACGGTGATCTCCACGTCCATGCCGAACTCGCCGGCCCAGCGTTCCAGGTCGTGAGCGAACAGGACGTCGGACGGCGAGCGAGCACCGTACAGCAGGACCACCCGTCCGAAGTCGTCGCGCCGGTCGGCGATCTCCCACAGCGCGGGACGCAATGGCGCCAGACCGATCCCACCGGCGGCCAGCACCACATCGCCGCCGCGGGCCTCACCCACCCGCCAGCCAGTGCCGTAAGGCCCCCGCACACCGACAATCGCACCCACTTGCGCGGTCACCAGCGCGTGCGTGACGTTGCCGACATCTCGGATGGTGTGCACCAACGGGCCCGGCCACGTCGGGTCGCCGCTGATCGAGATCGGCACCTCCCCCACCCCGAAGGCATGCAGCATCGTGAACTGGCCCGCCTCGAACTCCAGCGGGTCACCGTCGAGCGGTTCCAACGACAGTGTCACAGTGTCGTCGGTGTCGAGGCGTGAGCCGATCACACGGAACGGACGCGGCAGCATCGGATCCGCGTGCGCCTGTGCCGCAGCCGTCGCCGTCACGTCGGCGCCCCATACATGTCGAGCAGTTGCACCCGCGAGGCCTGCAGCCGCTCATACATCACCTGCGAGACCCGCTGCATCAAGGCGTAGCCCAGCGCCGGGTCGGTGTCGCACTTGCCGCGCAGACAAGCACCGTCAAAGGCCACCGCACTGGTCGACTCGACCGCCCGGGCACCGAACATCCACCGGTACGGAGGGATCAGCCACGACCACCCCACGACCTCTCCATCGTGCAAGGTGTCCAGCGTGATGGTGCCCCGCGACGGGTTGTGCAGTTCCACCGCGACCCGCCCGTGGCGGATCACGTAGAACGTGTCGGCCGGTTGCCCCGCTTGGAACAGCATGTCCCCGCGCTCGAACCGAGCGGTCTGTGCACAGCCAGCGACCTGCGCGATCACAGGCGCGGGCAACCCGTGGAAGAACGGACTGTCGTCGAGCAGCCCGGTGATCGTTCGCATGGTCGTCCCCTAACCCCTGTCCGTCTGCTCGTCGCGCAAAGCGGCGACCTCGGCGGTGATGTCGATGGCAGCCGGGCACCAGGTGATGCAGCGACCACACCCCACACATCCCGACATCCCGAACTGGTCGTTCCACGCACCGAGTTTGTGGGTGATCCACTGCCGGTAGCGTGAACCGGTCGAGGCGCGCACGAAGTTGGTGTGCAGCCGTGAATACTCCTGGGAGAAGCAGGAATCCCAGACCCGATGCCGTTCGTCCACGTCGCCTGCGAGGTCGCTGACGTCCTCCACGGACGTGCAGAAACATGTGGGGCAGACCATCGTGCAGTTCTGGCAGGCCAGGCAGCGCGAGGCGACGTCGTCCCAGTGGGGGCTCTCAACCCCCTCATACAGGACCTCCCGCAAATCATCGGTGCGCATCGTGCGTCCCATGCCGGCGACCGCTTGCGCCACCAGCGTCTGCGCAGCCGTGACATCGTCGGCAGTCGTGGCGCTGGTCTGCAGGCACGCCAACAACTCCTCGCCGGTGGGGGTACCCGCCTCGGCGAGGAAGCGGTGTTCACCGTCGAGCAGTTCGGTCAGGGCGATGTCGTAGCCTGCCTGGGGCTTCGGACCGGTACCCATCGACGCGCAGAAACAGGTTCCGGCAGGGTCGGCACATGTGGTGGCCACCACGAAGGTCCCCTCGCGGCGGGACGCATACCGGGGGTCGATCAGCGCACGTGAGGTGAGCACCACGTCGTGGATGCCGACGGCCGCAAGGTCGCAGGAACGCACACCCAACAAAGCGACCGGCGGCTGCGTGGTGGGCGCGGCCTCAACGGAGAATCCTTCGTCAGCGTTCCTACGTCCGTGCCACAGAAGTTCGTCCGCGGGGAAGAACACCGGCTTGGCCGACTGCATGGGAGCGGCGAACCCGAACAGGGCATCGTCGTCGCGTCGAGTCAGGCGGTAGTGCCCGGCGTCCTGCTCATCGCCGACACCGCGCGGCAGGTCATCGATGGACAGGACCTCGTCAATGATGATGGCGCCGTTGCGGACAGTGGGGCCCATGACGCGGTATCCGCGGCCACGCAAAGCGTCGATGAGGCCCTGCAGGCCACGGAGGTTCAACGTCGACGCCTCAGCCACGAGCACCTCCAACGGCGCTGACTCCAGGCTACTCCTCGACGTGGCCGGGCGGGGCCGCATCTACTGCGCGAAACCCGGCATTCTTGTTTCTGATGCCCTTGGCAGTTGCCAGTGCGGCACCAGAACCGCCTGCGCATGGGCAACGACCCCGGCCAGTCGGCGCGTGACATCATCACCCCCATGACCGCCGACGCCACGACCCGCGCCGCGTCCGCGGTCCAAGCCGTCCTCACGACCATGGCCGGTACCGAGGCGACGCCGCGCCCCGGACAGGTGGACGCGGTCGCTGCACTGCTGTCGGCCAACCAACGGGTGCTGGTCGTGCAGGCCACGGGCTGGGGAAAGTCCGCGGTGTACTGGGCGGCCACACTGGCCCGCCGCGACGAGGGCGCCGGCCCCACCATCGTCATCTCGCCACTGCTGGCGCTGATGCGCGATCAGGTCGCCGCCGCCGAGCGGGTCGGGATCCGCGCCGCGACCGTCAACTCGGCCAATCGCGACGACTGGGATCTCATCTTCGACGAACTGGCCCGCGATGCTGTCGACGTTCTGCTCGTCTCCCCCGAGCGGCTCACCCACCCGGACTTCATGGCCCGTGCGATGCCGGCCCTGCGCAGCAGCGGACTGCTCGTGATCGACGAAGCACACTGCATCTCCGACTGGGGTTTCGACTTCCGCCCCGACTACCAGCGCATCGCGAAACTACTGGTGCACCTCGACGCCTCGATCCCGGTGCTGGCCACCACCGCTACGGCGACATCACGTGTCATCGATGACCTCACGTTCCAACTCGGTCCCACCACCAAAGTCATCCGCGGCCCCTTGGCGCGGCGGTCCTTGTCGCTGGCTGTCGTGCCCGGCCTCAACGCGGTGGAAAGGTTCGCCTGGGTGGCCGATGCGATCGGGGAATTCGACGGTTCGGGGATCATCTACGGCCTGACCATCGACGGTGTCCACGCACTGGCTGCGTTCCTGCGCGAAGAGGGCCACGAGGTCGAGGCCTACACGGGGCAGACGCCACCGGACATTCGCGAACAGATCGAGGCGAGACTGCGCGCGAACGACCTCAAGGCAGTCGTTGCGACCTCCGCCTTGGGCATGGGCTACGACAAGCCGGACCTGGCGTTCTGCCTCCATGTCGGTTCGCCCAACTCACCGGTCGCCTACTACCAACAGGTGGGACGGGCCGGGCGAGCGCTGGAGTCGGCAGTCGGAGTCCTGCTACCGGCCGCGGAATCCGACCAGCGCATTTGGGACTACTTCATTACCGCGACCCTGCCGGATCCGCAGGAGGCGCAGCGGGTCCTCACTCTGCTGGCCGAACGGCCGATGTCGACTGTGCAACTCGAGTCGCAGCTGAACCGGCCGCGCAGCCGCGTGGAGATCCTGCTCAAGCAACTGCATGTTGATGCGGCGGTTTCGAAGAGCGGTTCGACGTGGGAACTCGGCGCCCGCCCGTGGGAGTACGACGAGGCGAAATACGACCGGGTCATTCGCCTGCGCCGGCGCGAAGCAGAGATCATGTCCGCCTACGCGCGCGCCGAGAGGTGCCTGATGCAACTGCTGATCGAAGCTCTCGACGATCCGGCCGCACAACCCTGTGGAACGTGCTCGGTATGTACCGGGAGATTGCCGAAGCCGGGCACGGCTCCGGACCCGAGCACCGTTCAGCGGGCATTGGCGGCGATGCGCCGGCGACCCAACGTCCTCGAGCCGCGCAAACGGTGGCCGACGGGCGGACCGTGGAAAGGGAAGATCGTCGGCATGGAGAAGGGCCGCGCCATCGTTCGCGGTGAGGCCTCGGGCTGGGACCACATCACCGACGGCGTGGAACAAGCCGACGGCCCCTTGGGCACGGACTTCCAGCAGGCGGTGCGCGATGTGCTGTCCGACTGGCGCAGGGAGAGCCTGCCGGCGATCGACGCGGTGGTGCCGATGCCGAACCTCGAGCACCCGCGGCGCGTGTCGGCGATCGCCGAGCTGGCCGCTGGCATCGTGGGTGCCCCGGTGAGGGAGGTCCTGTCGGCCTCACCGCTGCCAGGCCCCCCGAGCCAACCGTCGCTGCCTCGGGTGCGAGAGCTTGAGCAGAGCCTTTCTCTGCTCGGCTCGGCGCCACGCGGCGTTGTGCTGCTGGTCGACGAGTCGACCCGCACGCGGTGGGGCCTCACGGTGGCCGCACATCTGCTGACGAGCGCTGGAACAGCCGCGGTGGTGCCTTTCGCCGCGTTCCATGGCAACTGACTCAGCCGCTCGGTGCAGAAAAGCGGTGGGACCCAGGCTTGGGGGGCCCTCGCCGGTCCGCCAACGGCCGTCGAACGGGCCCACCGCCCACCACCGGCGCAGCGTGGCGCCTACCGCGATTCGTTATCCGCTTTCCCGCGACGGACCGACATCACTGCAGGAGTCGGATCCTTCAGCAAGCGCTACACAGTGGACCTTGGCAGGCTGCAACCATGACCGATCGGGACAGCCCCTTTCTGCGCATTCCGGAGTCCGACTGGGTTGCGTCCAACGACTTGGCGTTCGCAGTGCGCGATGCGTTTCCCGTGACAGAGGGCCACACGCTGGTGATCCCGCGCCGCCTGGCCGTCGACTGGGGCGACGTCACCACCCAGGAGCGGCTCGCGATTCTGGCGCTCGTGGATGAGGTGAAATCGCAGTTGCGGTATGAACTGCACCCCGACGGCTTCAACCTCGGGATCAATGAAGGGACAGCAGCGGGTCAGACTGTTTTCCACCTTCACGTGCATGTGATCCCCCGCTTCAGCGGCGACGTCCCCGATCCGCGGGGCGGAATCCGCCATGCGGTGATGAACAAGGGGAACTGGCAGACGCTGTGACCGTCGGCTCGAACGCTCTAGCACCCCGGTCCGGTCAGACTGACCAGGTCATCGGGCGTCGACCGCTCACTGGTCGGAGGAAGAGGAACTCTCGCCGCTGGGAGACTTGCCCGATGGCGACTGCCTCGTCGTCTTCTTGGCAGGTGCTTTTCGGGCACCCTTCTTGGCCGCGGCCTTGCGGGGTGCGGCCTTTTTCGCTGCGGCCTTTCTCGGCGCAGCCTTCTTGGCGGGACTCTTCTTGGCGGGAGTCTCTTTGCCAGGAGCCGGTGCGTCCTCTGCACCCGCGTCGACCTTCCTGCGCGGCGACCTCCTGCGCTCGACTGTCACCTTCACCGGCACAGTCGGCAGCGGGGCCCGCATATAGGCCACCCCGTCGTGGACTGTGGTGTCCCATTGCAGATCCGTCGTTTTGAACAAGTGCAGCATCCCGTTGTTGTCCGCGAGCACGCTGGCCACTACTTCGGTGAAGCCGAGCCTCGTGGCCATGTGCAGCATGGCCTGCAGCAGCTTCCGGCCGACGCCTCGCTGCTGATACTCGTCTTCGACGATGAGCGCGATCTCCGCCGAGTGCTCACCGAACTCGGCGTCGGGGAACACGTTGCCCAGACCGACGATGGAACCGGTCTCACTCATCACCACCAGCGTGACACCACGGTGACCGCCGGCGAGCCGGTACAAACGGGTGCCGCGCCAGTCCGCGATCGAGAAGTACCGCTGGTATCGGCTGCGCTCCGAACTCCGGTCGTGCATCGCGGCGACCGCATCGGCATCCTCAGGACGGGCCAACCGAATCCAGACGGTCCCACCTTTGATGGGCTCAACCCACGCGGCCGCCTCATGGTTGCCGGCCGACGAGGCGATCGCGGACGACAGACGCAGCAACGCGGAGGCCCGGGTGCGCTCAGCGCGCGCGAACGGCGCCCAGCCGCGCTGCAGCACGACGTGGCGGTCCGGGGTCCACTGCAACCGCATGATGTCCGGGCTGTCGTCCTCCCCCTCGGTGGCAGCAGCCACTTCGACGTTGTCGGCCTCCACCAGCTTGGCGGCCGCGAACGGAGCCAGTTCCGGGGTGGTGACCAGCTGCGTGGCGCCGTCCAAGACCCTCGTCGGCAGGTCGATCGCGTCGTCGAGGGAGCCCGGGCCGACATAGGCATGTTTACCCACGGAGTGCGCCATGGCGCGCATCACCTCGGGCGTCACGCCTTCAGGGGCGATCAATGCCACGTCGATCGTCCGATACCCTTCCGACGCGTCCACCACCTGCATGGCCACGGTATAAGCGTGCAGTGAACCCAGGGCACGCACCAAACGTGCGACACCGCCCGGTTGGTCGGGAACGTCCACCCGCAAACGCCACGGTTGGCCGGCGTCGAACGCGGGGCTGAGCAACATGTCCTGGGGCGCCATGGCGGTGCCGATCCGCGCAATGAGCATGATCCAGTTGGCCATCGTCGGCTTCACGTCCAGCACCGGGTCCAACATCGCCAGGCCCAGGGACATCGCCAGTACAAGGTGCACGATCGCGGTGTCGGAGAGATCGGCATCCAGACCGCCGTTGGCCCGGATCCGCGCCACGAGCGCTGCGGCATTCTCGCGACGCCGGTCGATGCGGCCCTTTTCGATCTCGTGCAACGTGTCGTCGGTGTGCGCGCGGGTCAGCGCCTCCAGTTCCAGCAGACCCCAACTGGCCTCGGGACTGGTGAACACCTCTTGCGCTGCGGCCAGCATGACGGCGATGGCCGGCCGACCTTCCGGGTTCTCCACCGCGGTGGCGAACTTCTCGGCCACTGACGAGGAAACCCGGGCCATCATGACCTGCTCGAACAGATCGGCACGCCCACCAGTCAGTCGCCGCACTGTCTGAGAGCTGACGCGGGCGGCCTTGGCCACCATGTTCACTTTCGTGCCGGAGAAGCCGTACTGGGCGAACAGGTCTGCGGCCGCCTCGATGATCCTCGCCCGCAGTTCCTCGTCAGTGGCCATGCGCGGTTCCGAGTGTCTTCACGGGATCAGGGCTCACGGTTCTCCAGACGCAGGACTGCTCCTAGCGTCGCGGTCAGGGTGGAAGGAGTCAATCCGGGAGACCCGTGTTGGCTGTGAATTCTCTCTCATCCCTCGACTCAATGCATGCATGTACGCCAAGAATCCGGCGTTCGGGGACGAACCCGGCAGGACCGCCAGAACCTGCGGCAGAACGTCCCCGGGTGCTGCGCCGGTCACGTGTGCGCCATACATTGCTGCGATGAAAGGGGTGCGGGAATGCGCCTGAACACAGTGCAGGTAGACGACCTTGCCGGCTCGACGCAAGTCCGCGATCAGATCGACTGTCTGCCGAACAACCAGATCCAGATGCGGATTCGCACGCGGGTCCGGGTCATCGAGCAGCCACACCTGGATGTGATCTTCGGCTTCGATCCCGTTCGGACCCTGCTGCGTCCCGATCCGGCACAGCGACACCACCGCGTCCACCTCCACGGGTAGCGACTGGAGCGCGAAGATGTCTCCGAGCCACACGTGCTCGTCGTATGGGTGCCGGACCGGTGGGGGTCCGGGGCGGACACCCTCGTTGAACATCTCGGGCCACCTATGCCCGGTCACCGCCGCGACACTGTACTGGACCAACTGCTGTCCGGTACGGGACCCGGGAGCACCGTGCAGCAACCTGCGCCATTTCAGCGGAATCGCCGACACTCCCCACCGTGCCCCGAGCAATCCCCCGGCGATAGCGGCCACCGTGTCAGCATCGTTTCCGCCGGCGACGGCACTGCGCAGGGCCATCTCGAAATGCTCAGGTCCGGAGTCATCGGCGCCACGGATCGCGGACCAGGCTGCCTGCAAGGCGGCCACCACCCAGCCGTTGTGGGCCCTGAAATCGCGTGGCACACCCGACTCCGCCACCCTGATGTGATCTCGCCACACCTCCTGCCGTTCGGACGGAAGGTGACTCAACCCCACCGTCATGTCGAACTCCGCATGCACAACGGCATGGCGCTGCGCGTGGTTCCACAAAACACATGCCTCCGCTGCGACCGGATCCCCGTGGGTGATGTCGCTGTAGGCGCGCGCCGCCGCGGTCAAAGCCTGCGGGTCGTCCAGGAAACCAAGCACGATCGGCGTTGTTCGCATGAGCGAGCCGTTGCCGGCGGCGCGGTGCCCGGCGACGTACATCGCCCGCGCAGCGGCACTCAGATCCACCGCCCGCACGGGATCACCCGCGCAGCCAAGCACGCTGCCGATCGTCACCCCGATATCCTTCGGGCTGCCGGCCCAATCGACCCACTGCTCGGCCACCCAATCCTGAACGGCGGGATCGAGCAGATCGTCACCTCGGGCCAAGGCCTCCAGGATCGGAATCGCCATCGTCGTGTCGTCGGTCCACTCCCCTGGTTCGAACGTTCCGATCCCCCCGCCGATCATCGCGATCCGATCGGGTGGGTTCGGTGGCTGAAATTCGTAGCCGGCACCGAGGGCGTCACCGGTGGCCATGCCGATCACGGCACCGACGGCACGGTCGCGCTGGGCAGCAGTCAGATCCACCGTCCGACTCCTTGCGCGCACCGGGAAATCCCATGCGGATCGGGCCGCCACCGAACGCATCGAGCCTCCGTGTGCGCTGTGGAAGCCCTACTTCGCCGCCGACCACGCTCCGGTCGCCCCGTGCACAACAACGGCCTTACGCAACGACTGCCCGTCCTCATCCGGGCCCGACAACCAGACCTGCTGCGTTTACCTTCGTCACCCATGTGTCCCCCGTTCTCGGTGTTGATTGCATCGTGACAGAGGGGTACGACAAATACGCTGCGACCGGCGCCGACTCGGATCGGCTCGAGTTACAAGGACTTAACGACCTTTCACCTCAAGAGTGCTCCCACGGATGTCGACATCCTCGGTGACTGCTGAGAGGACGCGATGACTTCTGTAGAGGTTGGTTGCTTTCCGACCGTGCCCGATCCGGTTCTCGTGCGGGCAATAGGCCAGGTGGTGAAACACGATGGTCTCTGCCCCGACGACATCTTCGAACGGCTCCGAGATGACCACCCGTGGCTCACATTGCACCGCGTGCTCATCACGCTGTATGAGAACTCCGCCTACTTCGTGCGCAGGCGGGGTCGATGGCAGGTCCGGGACGAGCTCCTCGGAGATTTGCTCTTGGTCCCGCAGCATGAGGCACATTGATCATGTCTGCTCAGCCCTGCTGTCCGGACTGCAGCCCGCAATGTCAGTTGAGCGGACTCGCCCTCGGCCAGACAGCCGACTTGGGCGACGGCTGGTGGGGCCAGCCGTTCGACGACGGCATCAACACGCAAGCTGCGATCTTCTGGGGTGACGAGTGCTGTGCTGAGTGTTCATGGTGTCCGATCTGCCAGGGGAGATGAATCCACCTGGGCCCCTGGGCCGCCACGCGCACGTCGATCCGCAACTCGCGACGTTCGGCGCACTGGCTCCCTCGTGGGGTCAGCAGTTCTGCAGGATCCTGGTGATCGCGGCCTTCTCCGGGGCGGTGAGCCACAGTCCGTAGCGGTCCTTGGTGAGCACCTGCATCGCGACATATGTGCAGCGGAAGGCCTTGCGCGGCGGCAGCCAGGTGGCGGCGTCCGCGTCGCTCTTCTGCAGGTTCAGGTCCCCCCGCACGGCCAGTAGGTTCCTGCGATCGTTGGCGAACCGCTCGCGCTTATCGTCCGACCAGAACTTCGCCCCTGTCTGCCATGCGTTGGCCATCGCGACGACGTGGTCGATCTGTACCTCGAGACTCGTCACCGGGCCTCGGGTGAACACCACCCGTTCACCGCTGTAGGGGTCGTCCAGAATGCCGGAGAGGACCACACAATCCACGACGACCTTGCGCGTAAGGTCCCTGCGCAAGATGTCGTTGCGGGTGTCGCAGCGGTTGTCGTTGGCGTCCGACCACGGGGTTCCGAACGCCTCCCGGCTGTAGTCGGTCAGCGGCGCACGACCCTTCACCGGAAGCTGTGGCAGAACCCGCTTCGCTTGGGCAATATCCACGAACGCCAGTTCCGAGTCGCCGATCGGCGCCGACGGCTCGGGCGCCTTCGGCTGACGCGTCCGGTCGGGTTTGGCGGGCGCCGGCTTGGTGGACACAGACCCCGCAGGCGTGGCGGAGGGCCCGGCGTCGGGTGGCGCTGACGAGCCACCGAAGAGCACAACACCGAACACCAGCAGCAGACCCAGTCCGATCAGCATGGACAGGCAACCCGGCTGTTTGGCGCGACTCATGCAGCGACCCAATCCACCCACGCAAGCCAGCAGGCGGTCATCCTGCCCGGCCACTGGCGCCCGACTGGATCGCTCATCGTGTGGAATCCCCCTTCCCGGACCTGGTGTCTCACACGGTAGTGAGCCCCCACGACAAATGACCGCCATCAGGTCCAGAAGACAGTCGGCCGCCTCATGAGCCATGCTTGCGGTGACCAGGGACGCCAACCGCAAGGGAAGAACCATGACTGAACACCGCGCGGAAGTCGTTGTCCTCGGGATGGGTCCCGGCGGTGAGGACGTGGCCGGCAAACTCGCCGAAGCGGGACTCGACGTCGTGGGCATCGAGAAGCAACTCGTCGGCGGGGAATGCCCCTACTGGGGCTGTGTTCCCAGCAAGATGATGATCAGGGCCGCAGACGCAATCGCGGAGGGTCGCCGCATCCCGCAACTGGCCGGTACCAGTGAGGTTCGTTCCGACTTCGCGCCCGTCGCCCAACGGATCCGCGATGAAGCGACCGACAACTGGGACGATCAAGTCGCCGCCGACCGGTTCATCGGCAAGGGCGGACGACTGGTCCGCGGCCAGGGACGACTGGTCTCACGTGACACCGTCGCGGTCGGCGACGACACGTATCACGCATCGCGAGCCGTGGTCATCGCCGCTGGCACCCACGCCTCGATCCCGGCGATCGACGGGCTGGCCGGAACGCCGTTCTGGACCAACCGTGAAGCGATCGCGACCACCGAGATACCCGACTCGCTGATCGTCATGGGTGGCGGCGCGATCGGCGCGGAACTCGCGCAGGCCTTCGCCCGTTTCGGCAGTACTGTGACCATCGTCGAGGGCGCTGATCGGATCCTGCCACCCGAGGAGCCAGAAGCCTCGCAGATCGTGGCGGACGTTCTGAGCGCCGAGGGCCTCACGATCCACACCGGCCAGTTCGCCTCGAAGGTCACCCACGACGGGTCCGAGTTCACCGTGACCGTCGGGCAGCAACTGGTGCGCGGTGCGAGATTGCTCGTTGCTACGGGCCGGACCCCGAACACCGGGGCGATCGGCGCGGACGTGCTCGGCGTGGAACTGGACCACGGCTACCTACCGGTCGACGAGCACATGCAGGTCGTTCCTGGCGTGTACGCCGTCGGTGACATCGCGGGCAAGGGCGCCTTCACTCACATGGCCATGTACGAGGCGGCGATCTGCGAGCGGTCGATCCTCGGGCAACCCGGCCCCGGGGCTGACTACTCCGCGGTCTCCCGGGTCACCTTCACCGATCCCGAGGTGGGTTCGGTGGGGATGACCGAGCAGCAGGCACGAGAGGCCGGCATCAACGTCGCGGTCGGCTCGACATCAGTGCCCACCGTCGCCCGGGGCTGGATCCACAAGGTGGGCAACGAGGGCATCATCAAGGTGGTGGCCGATGCCGACCGGGGCGTACTGGTGGGAGCGACCAGCGTCGGGCCGACGGGCGGCGAGGTCCTGTCTGGATTGGCAGTTGCGGTGCGCGCGGCCGTTCCGATCGCGACTCTCAAGGACATGGTCTACGCCTATCCCACGATCTGGCGCGGGATCGAAACGGCGGTTCACGACACCGGGCTTTGATGCTGCTGGCGGGCGGCTCACGAACCGTGACCAGACGATGTGATGGCCCGCTTCGTGCGTTCTGACTTCGTTGATGACGATTCGGCAGCATCGCCGCCATCGACAGCCTCCACCGGCTAACTTGACCTCATGCTTCTGCTCGCTGCTGCCCTGGCCGTCGTCCCGCCCACCCCGGACTGGATGGGCGAGTTGTATGCACAACGTCCGGACACGAAATTGACCCAGATCGTGATCCCGGGGACCCACGATTCCGGAGCGTTCAAGATCGACACCGAAGGCACGTGCAAACTCACCGCGATCGCGGGCGCTAACCAGGCGGAGGCCGGAACAGCGAAGACCAACCCGTGCGGTGCAGGCAGACTCGCGAAGGCGCAGAGCAAGAACTTCACTGGTCAGCTCAACGGCGGCATCCGGTACTTGGACATGCGCCTGGGGGTGCCGGACAACAAGGTCGTGACTGCTAAGAAGGCGGGCAAGAAGCTCACCAAGAAGGCGGCAGCCAAGGTTCCCATCCACCTGCAGCACACCTTCATCTCGGTTCGGCTGACCGCCGGACTCAAGCAGATCGTCCGGTTCGCGAAAGCCCACCCCCGCGAACAAGTCATCCTCGACTTCCAGCACATCGACCTGACCGGCAAGAAGAAGATCGACCGCTATTACACATCGGCGATCGACAAGATTCTGCGCACCTACAAAGTCGATGGCAGCAGTGTGTGTTCGCGCGCCTGGTCGTCGAACAAAGTTGCAGACGTCACGCAGGCCACCCTCGGACAAGCCTGGGCCGCCGACCGCAACCTGGTGGTGCTCTACGCCAAGGGCGAGTTGCCCAAGAAGAGCTGCTATCGGCCCCGCGAGAAGGTGCTGTACTCCCCCTGGCCGAACACCGACGATCCGGTGAAGTCCGCGACCGACAACCTGGGGTACTTGACGAACCGGCAGTCTGCGCTGGCCGGCCAGACCAGTTGTGCGGTCGCCGGCGGTGACCAATGTGGACTGTTCGTCAACCAGCTGCAGCTGTCCACCGGGCTCCTGGGCCAGGTCCAGTGCCTTGCCGGCTCACGCACCGAGAACTGCTCGCTGGAGGAGTTGGCGCAGTTGCGCAACCCGACCGTCGTGCAGGAGATGACCGACTGGAAAGCAGCGGGTCTGCCGATCAACCTGTCGATCGTGGACTTCTTCGAGATCAACGACACCGCCCGGGGATTGATCGCCCTCAACGACTGACCCGCACCAGGGACGCCACGGACCTGCGGATCGGGGCATCTGCTTGTCACGCTGGAGGCCCCCGTGCCACTGGTCCGCCGGACCCCCTCCCGCCCGACGAACCAGCCGCAGTGGTGGTCCGGGTCGAGCCACCCCCGCGAGTCCGACCCGGACCGAACCCCCGGAGCAACTCCCCGGGAGGGATGCATCTATGCATCCAGGCACAGCATGAAGTGGGGGTATGACAAAAACGTGTCTTGTCAAGGACCGACACGCTGAAACTGCCATGTGATCCTTCCGATTTCGGGACGGAATCAGTGCTGGGTCGAGCAGGACGGCCAGGTATTCGCGGAAGGCCGCGGCCCCCTTCTGGTCAGCCAAGTCACGCATCCGCGCACAGACTGCCCGTGAAATAGGTCTCGGCGCGGGCCTCGCAAATCCATGTATAATACATATATGAGCGAACGACCGATCTTGATCACCGGAAGCCTCGGCAACATCGGTCGGGCAGTGACCGGTCAACTGTTGGTTGCCGGCCGACCGGTTCGGGCAGTGGATCTCGATCCCGCCGCAGTCCGCGACACTTTCCCCGGCGCCGAGGCCGCCCGCTTCGACTTCACCGATCCACAGACCTGGTCGGTCTTCGACGGCGTCGAAGTGGTCTTCCTGATGCGACCCCCGGCTCTGAGTAACATCGCGCGCGACATGGTCCCGGCACTGGAGGCTGCCAAACGCGCCGGCGTCAAGCACATGGTGCTGCTGTCCCTGCAAGGCGCCGAGAACAACAAAGTCGTGCCCCACGCCAAGATCGAGGCGTGGCTGCGCGACAGTGGCCTGACCTGGACGTTCGTGCGGCCATCATTCTTCATGGAGAACCTGTCGACGACCCACCGTAGCGACATCCTCGACCGCGACTGCCTGATGGTTCCCGCGGGTAAGGGGAAGACGGCGTTCGTGGCGGCCCACGACGTGGCATCCGTGGCAGCGGTCGCCCTTGAGAATCCAGCCAGTCACATCAACAAGGCATGGACACCCACCGGCCCGCAGGCGTTGACCTACTACGAAGTGGCCTCCATCCTCACCGACCTGTTGGGGCGTCCCATCCGTTACGGCAAGCCCGGAGCGATCCGCTACTTGCTCCATGCCACCAAGCAACTCGATCTGCCGCTGGCCATGGCGCTGGTCACGACCGCGATCTACACGGTGGCAAGGTTGGGCAAAGCCGGCGGCCTGACTGACGACGTTCGAACGGTCACCGGAACGGCACCCATCGCGTTCGCGGACTGGGCCGCCGAGAACAGATCCACGTGGATGCCAGATGACTGATGACAGCTTGCACACCATCGACGACGCCCTCATCGCCCTACGCCATTTGTGGTCCACTCCTCCGCAGTTGCACGACGCAGCGATGGGCACTGTAGACATGTCCACGCTCTGGGTGGTGGACGGATTGCGGCGCGGACCGACCGATGCCGAAATGACAGTGTCGGACCTGGCGCGGCACATGGGCGTGGCGCACTCGACGGCAAGCCGCCTGGTGGCGCGGGCCGAGGAGGTAGGTACGGTTCGCCGGGCCACCAGTGCCACCGATCATCGGCGGGTCGCGGTGCTCTTGACTGACAAGGGCCGCGAACTCGCGCGAGCCGGCCTGAAGTTCCGGCTGAGCTTCCTGCATTCCATCACCGAGGACTGGACCAGCGCCGAGCGCGCCGATTTCGCGCACCTGCTGGACCGGTTCGCGAAGACGACCCAACA
>Ga0209607_1000966_pt1 | contig 24274 bp, 18 predicted proteins | sample AD_UKC117_MetaG_FD_184413 | JGI IMG/M metagenome (GOLD analysis project Ga0209607, IMG submission 184413) | Active sludge microbial communities of municipal wastewater-treating anaerobic digesters from Hong Kong - AD_UKC117_MetaG (SPAdes)... | ecosystem: Engineered > Bioreactor > Anaerobic >... | reverse complement strand
CATGCCTAACGGCAGCCAGGGGTTCAGAGCATCCCGCCCTAACAGGCGGGAGGGTCACTGGTTCGACTGAGAAAATAAAATAGGGAGCTTAGCTCAGTTGGTTCAGAGCATCTGCCTTACAAGCAGAGGGTCACTGGTTCGAATCCAGTAGCTCCCACAGATCAAAACCCCGCCACGATAGTGGTGGGGTTTTTTGTTGGCAGATTTTGCCAAGTCTCACTTGAGCAAAATCTGCCAACAAAAAACACAGTCCGGCTCCAGCCGGGCAGGTTTTGATCTTAGTACCCCCACCCACCTGGATCTCGCGGAGCGAAATCCAGTCATGAGATTTTCTACTGGATCCATTGGTAACTGATACCATCCCTGCTCCAGCCGGGCAGGTTTAGATCTCCTTAAATCCTTAATTTCTGGCCTTACAGGCCAAAAAATCCAGGTTTATTGTCTTTTTTCAGCGATTTCATAGCTGGAACCCTTTTTTATTTGCAAACATTTTGCAATTACCCGCTTTGCTTCATATTGTAAACTAGAGTAAGAAGGTACTCTCTTTTGGAAATATAGAGTCTTTGTATTCAACCCTCTCTCAGAGGAATTAAATCAAAGTATTTATAAAATAATTTTGAAAACATTGCTTAATCTTTGAAAGATTTATTATTTTAATTGATAAATCTTTTATAAAATGAAACTAGTGGTAAGCGGATTAGGGACTGTAAAAAATATGCTGGTTTTTACCTGTATTGTAATCAGTTCGATTCATCAGATTGCATTATCTCAAAATGGGAGACAAGTAAGATCAGAGATAACTGATCTTAGCGTTAGTAATTTTAAGCCAGAAAGTGTATCTGGATCAGTTGTGGAATACATTAGTCCAGTTTATAATATTTCAGTTGAGAAAATTGGAAAAGATTTATGGTATAAGGCAACTTTTAGCTCTTCAATAGAAAGTATCAGTTTGATATTTGATATTAGATTCATGGTATCTGCGGGTACTTGGACCGATTGGACAGAATTAAATATGGAGGTCCAAGCTAATGCTTTGGCAATTTATGAATATAGCTCTCAGCTAAGTTTCACGACAATTGATGCAGTTGCATTTCAAGTTAGATGTTTTGCGTCAGATCAGATTGATCCAAATAAGTTTATTACTAATGAATCAAAGGTGATTCTGTATAACTTCGAAGATTGGATCGTAGCTATTCCATCAGACTCCACCATAAGCAATTTGAAATCAGGAGGATGTTTTTGCCCACAGCCAAGTTATGTAACAAGATCTGGATGGGGATGCTGGGATGGCGACTCTCCATCATGTGATCCACCTGTATATACCGAGGTAACACATTTAATTGTACATCATGAAGCTGGTTCAAATGATGAACCTGTTGGAGGGTGGGATGATAGAGTATTTAGTATTTGGTATGACCATGTTTTTTTAAGCCCAGAAGATTTCTGTGATATTGCATATAATTGGCTAATAGATCATGATGGAATAGTTTACGAAGGTCGGGGTGGTGGAGATAATGTTCAGGGTGCTCATATGTGTGGAGCCAGCTATAACACTATGGGGGTTTGTATTTTAGGAAATATGAGTCTAATCCCTGTTCCTATTGCTGCAAAATCTACACTTGTTGATCTTTTATCATGGAAAGCTTGCCAAGAGGGAATAGACCCATTAGGTATGTCATATCATGACGATCCTTCACCTGGGACTTTACTTGAGAATATAGCTGGTCACAGTGACGGTTGTGCCGACGGCTATACTGAATGTCCAGGTACATATTTATACTCCGATCTTTCTGAAATTAGAGAGTCTGTAAATGAATGTGTTTCGGGAGGGACAGGTGCAGGTTATGATATTTCTATTATTGACGTTGACTTGAGCGACTATTCGATTTATTGTGATGAGTCTTTTACTATAACAGTCACTGCCGAAAATATTGGATATGAATTTATGGAAGCTCCAAATTTGAGTTATTACCTCTCGAGTGATTGTATAATAGGAGATGGAGATGAATATGGTCTTGGTACTGATATATTTGCGGATTTAGATGTAGGTGAAGCGGATAATGAGACAATTACTGTAAGCATGCCTACTGGGTACCCATCAGGGTCTTATTATATTTTGGCTTTAGCGGATTATACTGATTCATATGCAGAGATAAATGAGCTAAATAATGTATTATGCGCTGAGTTTAGTTATACCTGTGATGAACTACCTGACTTAATTTTAACTGATTATTATTTAAGTGAAACTACGGTAGAGTGCAATCAAGAAATTGATTGCTTTTGCACTGGATGGAATGTTGGAGGCGCCCCAATTGACGATGCAGATATTGCTTACTATTTTTCCGTTGATAACGTACTAAGTGCAGATGATATTGAACTTGGTACAGATGATTTGCCTTCATTGGAACCTGGGGAATCTTCTGACGAAAGTGACCCACTAGTTTTGCCTAGTGGTTACGAAAGCGGAACATATTATATACTATTTGTTATTGATTATGAAGGAGTAGTAGATGAGTTGGACGAGTTGAATAATGTTGAGTTTGTAGAAATCGAGTATAGTTGTAGCTATGATATAGCTGCTTATTTCATATCTGTTGATGAGGAAGCTATTTCAGGGGAAACGGTATCCGGAACTGTAAGATTTGTTAATGAAGGAGATGTTGTGATTCCTGATTTTAGTTACAGTTTATCACGAACTGGTGGAAGTTGTGTCTATGAAGAAGAGTTGGATGATATTACTACGGCTGGTGGCACTGTATTTTTGGATTTAGCTCCGGGGGAATATTATGATGCTTCATTCACAATATCCATAATATCAGATTTGGATGTAGAATATATTAAAGTGTATGCCGATGATGAGACGGTATATTCTGAATTCGATGAACTTAATAATTTTGATTGTTTTGGTATTAGTATTATCGATCCATTCCCTGTGGATGTTGGAGTGACAGCGCTAATTAACCCTACTAGTGGATGTGATATTTCTGGCTTTTACAGTCTTGAATTTGAAGTATTCAACTATGGGGCAAGCCCGGTATCTGGTGTTTATATTGGTTATCAAGTTGACGGTGGTGGTCTCTTTGCCCTGACCTATCCAGGGGAGATTTTACCTGGGGCATCTGTTATTATTTCTACAGGTGAATCGTTTGATTTTACCGGCGTAGGAGAGCACAATGTCCTTGTTTGGACCGATATGGACGAAGATATATACTCGGAAAATGATACTCTATACGCTATAATACTTAATATAGATGAGCCGGTTATTGATCTAGGGCCGAGTATATCTGCATGTGACAGTGTTATTTTAGATGCTGGTAATCCGGGATTTGATTATCTATGGAGTACAGGGGAAACGTCTCAGCAAATTGTTGCTACAGAGACTGGTTATTATAGTGTTACAGTCGAATCACCGGGGGGTGAGTGTTCTTCTTCTGATGATGTATTTGTATCCATTTCCTATTCTCCAAGTGCTTCTTTTACCTACATAGCTGATGGTCTAAGTGTAAGTTTTAGTAGTACTTCTGAATTTGGAGACACGTTTAGTTGGGATTTCGGTGATGGATTTACATCAATTGAAGAGAATCCTTCACATTCATATGTTTCTGATGGTACTTATGCAGTTGTTTTGGAAGTGAGCAATGATTGCGGAATTTCTGTATTTAGCGGAACTATTTCGGTGACTATTGCAGGTGATGGACTCCCAGATTTAACGGGATATGGTTTGACTGTTTCACCGTCAGTTGTAATTCCAGGAGAATTGGTTACAGTTTCATTTACCATGCAGAATATTGGAGATGCTGATGTTGTTGGTGATTTTATTTCAAGATATAAGGTTTCACTTGATTGTGAACTTGGTTCTGATGATATAAAAATTCATACTGCAGAATATTCTGATTTGCCAAGTGCCGGGGAAAGTATATTCTATAGTATAGTAGATACAATACCTGACACTTTATCTGCAGGTGTTTACTATATACATCTTAAGATTGATGCACAGACAGACATTGATGAGTCTGATGAAGATAATAACTTTATATGTTCAGGTGCAGTTGTAGTTGAAGATAGTACTTCAGAGGAGTTGCCAGATTTGTTGGCATCAATTGTTTCTGTCGCAGGATCCATTTATCCAGGTTCATTTGTAGAGTTGGGTGTAGATATATATAATGTTGGATTAGTTATTTCTCCATTTACCAATTATTCAATCTTTATAACTGATGATTGTATAGGGGAGGAGTTTCAATTGTTATCGACGAATATAGTTTCAGCAATACTGCCAGGAAGCATTGAGAATTACATTGCAAACATTTCGATACCCTTGGAATGGGAATCTGGTTCTTCATATATATATGTCGTAGTTGATGAAGATGATATTGTATCAGAGATAAGTGAATCTAATAATACGGACTGTGAACTCGTTAATATATCAAGTTTATTGAATTCGGAACTTGGGTCTAGTCTAAATATCTATCCTAATCCTGCATCAGATTTATTGAATGTTTCTGCTACTGGTCAAATACTACTTCAAGACGTAACAATTGTAAACAATTTAAGTCAAGCTGTAGCTTTACTAAACCCAACAGATGAATTTAGTCTACAAAGTGTAAGCATTGATATATCCCGAATTCCATCTGGTATTTATTGGGCAGTTATTGTTACAAATCAAGGGGTTTACAAAGAACCAATCATAGTAGAGTAGTATAGGATTGAATGGACTTATGATTGCAATGCCGTGGTAAAAATTTAGGGGGGCTCAATCGCCCCCCCTTTGCTTATGTTATTTCTTTTACTGCTTACTTGCTTTTCCTGCTTTGTTTTACCGCTGTAAGCGGTGTCCAAATGCATTACAGCCAAGGCAATAATGCAACTATCAGCCTAGATACCCTGATCTTTACTGATAAGTTGAATTTAAATTTCATGATGCTTAAACTATGCTTGTTTGAAATAAGTTCCAAATCTAAGTCGCTATGCCACCATCGGCCACTGTCCATACTGACCTTCGGCCTGTTCTATAACTTCCTTTAAGATACGATCCAATTCTGAAAAGGGCACTTTACCTCGTAATTCCCGCTTAACGGCCAGGCGAATGGCTGCTTTGGCATCCTCTTTCTTGGTCCAGTCCAGTTGCAGGTTCTTTTTGACGGAGGCTACTACCTTGTGTACAAGCTCCTGGATGGGGCCTGCTGAGTTGAGCAGGTCCTTGTGGGCTGTGAGGAGGTCGTAGAAGGCTAGTTCGTCTTCTGCTAGGCCTAATTCTTTGGTACGTTTATCATCCTCTTGCAGTTCTTTAGCGATATCCAGCAGGTGCTTGATGGCTGCTATGGAATCCAGGCTGTTCTGGTGGTACTTACCAAGCACCTTTTCCAGCTCTTCCCGGAGGTTGGTCATCCGTTTCATGTTCCTGGCAGTGCGGATGCGGATCTCATCGTTGATGATGCGCCTGAGCAGCTCTATTTTGATGTTGGAGCCTTGCTTATCCTGCACAATGGCCTGGAACTTATCGTCAATGATGGAGAGATCTATGCGGTCCAGATCATACATGGCTGCCAGATCCAGGATGGCATTGGATTTCAGTGATCTGCTGATCAGGTCTCTGATGCGCTCATTTTCCTGCCTACCGGGACCAGGAGGGTATTTGATCTTCCGGATGGCGGAGCGGATGTTCTGAATTATGGCTACGTCTTCTTCGATATCCCAGATACGGCTATCGGAACTGGTCATGGCCACCAGCTCACTCAGTTTGCGCTCTTCCAGTAAAAAGTTATCGGTGGTGGTATCATCTACCATCAGGTCATTGATCACCTGGGTGCTCCACGCCAGCTTTTCTCCTGCGGTCATTGCTTCGATATCATCCACCTCAAAGCCCCCCATCAACTCCTTGACCCTGGCCAGTTGTTCCAGGCACAGGGCAACAGCTTCATCAATATCAATAGTAGGATCTCCTTTTCCGCCACCTCCGGTGTATTTCTTGGTGGCCTCTGCCAGCAGACCGGAGATGCCTATAAAGTCCACCACCAGGCCATTGGGTTTGTCTTCAAAGATCCGGTTCACCCTGGCAATGGCTTGCATCAGGTTGTGGCCCTTCATGATTTTGTCCACGTACATAGTATGTACGCAGGGGGCATCGAAGCCAGTCAGCCACATATCCCGCACGATGACCATTTTCAGAGGATCATCCGGATTGCGGAATCGCTTCTTAACAGCCTCCATGGATTCTTTGGTGCGCATGTGGTGGTTCCACTCTGCCGGGTCCTTGCCGGGATTGCTGGTCATGACCACGGCTATCTCCGGGCACCCTTCCAGGGCGGTGAGCGCATCATACATTTTCACGCAGTTGCGGCGACTCATACACACGATCATAGCCTTCCCTTCCAGGGCTGTGGTTCGGGCCTCAAAATGTGTCAGAATGTCTTTGGCCACCCTTTCTACCCGGTCTTCGGCTCCGGCAGCATCTTCAATGGCTGCCCAGACACCCGTAGTATTGTCTTCTTCACCCTCGGTGATCTCTTCCAGCTGTTCCAGGAATTCTTCCCTGATGTTCAGCGGTACCATTTTGGGCTCATAGTAGATGGGCACTGTGGCACCGTCTTCAACCGCTTGTTTGATATCGTAGGTATGCAGGGTGTTGCCAAATACCAGCTGCGTATCAGCATCCTTGCTATCCACAGGGGTACCGGTAAAGCCGATAAAGGAAGCATTTGGCAGGGCGATGCGGATATTCCGGGCAAAGCCGCCTTCATAGAAGCCATATTGGGTGCGATGGGCTTCATCGGCCATCACAATGATGTTGTAGCGTTCCGACAACACCGGATGGATGGTCTCTTTGCCTTCATCCAGCTCTTTCAGACGAAACTTCTCAATGGTAGTGAAGATGACACCCCCTCCATCAGCTGAAAGCAGGTCACGCAGCTCGTCAGTGCTCTCCGCATGCCTGATATGACCTGCTACATCTTTGGCCAGGACGAAGTTTTCATACAACTGCATATCCAGGTCACTGCGATCTACCTGGACCACAATAGTTGGGTTGCGCATGGATGGCAGCTGGCGAAGGATACCTGCCAGAATGGCCATGGACATGCTCTTTCCTGAGCCCTGGGTATGCCAAATGACCCCCAGGCGACCATCACCCACTGGCTTGATGCGCTGCTGGGCGCTGTCAACCGCACGTTTGATACCCCAATACTGGTGGTATTTGGCTCCCTTCTTGATGATCTTGCCGTTGTGGTCTTCGTGGAAGATGAAATGCTTGATGTAATAAAGCAGGGTCTCTTTGGGAAACAGCCCCTGGATCAATGTCTGTAATTGAAGCTCCTGCCTCTGCTCGGTTTCATCACCATCCAGGCTCTTCCAGGGGGCAAACCAGTTTAGGGAAGAGCTGTACATGCCATGCAAGGCTTCAATTCCGTTAGCGATCACACATAGGGCGTTGTAATCAAACAGCTGGGGGATGTCTTTGGTATAATGCCCGATCTGCCGGTGGGCGTTGTCAATACCTGTGTCCTGATCAAACGGATTCTTGAATTCAAACAGGACCAGGGGCAGGCCGTTGATGAAGATGATCAGATCAGCCCGGCGATTATTCTTGCCCACAACAGATACCTCTTCGGCACAATGAAACGTATTGGCCTTCGGATCCTGGTAGTTGACCGGATATACCTGAACTGCCTGTTCACGCCCATCCTTGTCTTTCCAGGAAATAGGAACCCCTTTTGTCAGTTTCAGGTGAAAGTCCCGGTTACGGTAGTCCAGGTCCATACCCTGGTGCTGCGTAAAGGCAGCCATGGCATCATTGACAGCAGTGGGTGGGAGCTGGGGGTAGCTTTTTTCAAGGTGATAGCGAACCACCTCTTCCAGTACCACTTTTTTCAGATCACGGTTCAGTTGAGAACCTTCCACATAGGAATAACCGAGCTCCTGCAACCATTCAATGGCAGCCTTCTGCACGGTCAATTCATGAAGGGGGCTCATAACACTTCTGCGACAGTTTTTTCGATGTCTTTGACCCGGACTGCACCGGAAATAAGTTTGGGAAGAATCAAATCTCTTGTTGCTTTTAGATGTTGATTTTCTGCTCGATTCAATTGAATTAACTTAATATATTCAGCTATTTGCCTATTGAATTTATCTAGTGTTACTTTTTGCGGTATTAATAATTCTAATTCTCTTAAAACTGTAAGACTAACATTAGCTTGAACTCCTTGGACAACTGATGCCAGTATTTTATATTGAATTTCACTTGATCTTAGCCAAAGATAAATGTATCCTAAAAAATTTTGGACATCATCAAGTCTGATAAACGCAACAGCTTGGTTGCAATTAGAATTGCTTAATGATTCAGGCAATATTGCAACTCTTCCAATAGTTCCGGCAATGCTAAACAAAATGTCATTAGACTTTAAAATAGACCTTTTAAGAGTGCTCAGATGTATTGATTCGGGGATTAATTCTAGCGTATCTGTATCAATACTTCCTAAGTCATCTATATCTTTTACTTTGATAAACTTTATACTTACATCTTTACCATCAACAGCAGACTTAGTTGGAGTTGTGCCTTTTGATATTGAACTAGATAGAGAATATAGTTTCTTTACTTCCCATCCCTCCGGTATCAATCCCAGTTCACTCTCCACGAAATTCCCATCCTGAAACGGGCCAAAGTCCACGAACCAGTGTTTGTACAGGGTCATGGCCATTTCTTCCAGGGTTTTATTCATTTGGAGGTTGAGTTCTATTTTGTCCCCGATGCCTTTAAGAATATCAACTATTAGATTCTGTTCCACCAAACTCGGAAGATTAATTTCCATTTTTTTAGCAGCCCCAACATTAAAGTGTTGCTGTACTGCACCTACAAGCTGAGAATTTACATAGTGGGAGGCAATACTGTTAAAATAGAAACATAGAAAATACGGATTTACATGTTTCAAATTGGGTGATACAATTACTAAATCGGAACAATTCAAAGGCGCTAATCCATTGGGAATTACACAGGCAGTTCCGGGGGCTCCTGTTCTAACAATAGCAACATCTCCACCTTTTAGAGCTGACTTAGCAATTTTCTTATGAAATTCATATGAAATATATTTAATATTGTTAAAGTCTAAGCTAAAAGGTTTTATGTTTTGTGATCTAAGCATTGGAACACCACTGTCGATATATTCTTGGGCCATTGATCCAACAAAACCAACCGTTACCCTATCCGAGACATCTTCAAGTTTATATGTTTTCCAATCCTTGTGCATCGATAATTTAGTCTAACTGAGTTTTAGTTGATATTCTTTTTTGGAATAAAGATTACACTTTTTGATTTGATGTGCAGGTACGAAATTCCAAGCCTTTTTATAAAAATTTGTTTCATGATTGGAAAGATCTGGATCAAGAAGTATTTCACTAATAAGCTGACCAAGATTAGATATATTTAATTCGATCGCTTCCGGTTTTTTTTCCACGCCATTGAAATGTTCATGGCCGTCAAATATCAATCTTACCTCCTTCTCAAATGAATAAGCATAACGCTTTACTAGTAATGTTTTCACTTGATCTTCAATATGCGTCAATTTGTAGGCTTTTTGAAATAAATATCGTTCTTGAAATAAATACTTAATGTCTTCGAAATTCAAATAAACTACTCTACCTAAATAGAATTTGGAGCTATCAAATTCTGAATGGTTCTCTTCAATGAGTTTTTTGATTGCTCCAACTTTTATTTTTAGTCTTATCAATTTTTCTCCAGTTCCATATGTCTTCCACATTGATTCTGAGGAATCGTTAAGTGTAAAGCATTGAGCGAAAAAACGGTTTTTAAATGGTGTTTCTTGATACTTCCCATTTATTTTAATCTTGGCGTTAAAGAATGGACTTTCAAGGGGGTCCTTCCAAAGCCCCGGATTTAATAAATTGATTTTTTGAGATGATATTATTTGCCAAAATTTAGAGATTGATATATAGCGATATAGGTATACTTCATCAACATTTCCTTCTTCAACCTTCCTTTTCAATTTTCTTTCCTCTTTGCCTCGTTGCCACCATTCGAAATTGTCATAATGGGTGCTAATTCGATTTTTATCGTTCTTAGCAACAATTCCGAATTGACCTTCAAGATTATCGAGTTCATTGTTGAGCCAAATTTTCATAGTAGTAGTTTATCAAAGTGGCTTCTAATTATGTTTTTTAGTGCCTCCCCTTTTTCAAATTGCTCAAATAGCTTTGTCTTTAATTCTGTTATCTTTTCCTCAAAAGGTATTCCATCATCTTCTTCAGCTTCAGTACCTACATAGATTCCAGGTGTTAGCTTATAATTTTGTTGTATGACTTCGTCCAGAGTGGCAGCTTTGCAAAAGCCATCCTCATCGGTATAGGTTCCCGCTATATTACGCCACTGGTGGTAGGTCTGTGCAATTCTTTGAATATCCTTCTCATCAAATACCCGCAGTTTTCTACTGGCCATAGTGCCCATCTTGGAGGCATCTATGAACAGGATCTCCTTCATGCGCTCCCGGTGGCTTCCATCCCTGCCATCCCGGTTCTTGGAGAGGATAAAGAGACAGGCCGGAATGCCGGTGGTCAGGAAGAGTTTGTCGGGTAATCGGATAATTGCATCGATCATGCCGTTGTCCACCATATGCTGCCGCACGATCTTTTCGCCACGGTTATTGGAAGTCATGGCTCCGTTGGCCATGACAATACCTGCCGTACCGGTGTCGCTCAGGTGGTACCAGAAGGTCTGCATCCACATAAAATTGGCATTACCATCGGTGGTGTACTCTTCTTTCGGTCCAAATAGTCGGGGGTCTTTTTCTGGAAGGGCTTCCGGGTGCCAGCTGCTTACATTAAAGGGTGGGTTGGCAATGATGTAATCAGCTTTAAGGTCGGGAAACTTGTCATCCAGCAGCGAGTTGCCCAGTTTAATGTCAAAGCTCAGGTTGCGTAACATCAGGTTCATCAGGCACAGGCGCATGGTCTGGGCCGTGCTTTCCTGGCCGTAAATGGAAATATTGTTGCGGGTACCCCCGTGTTCCTGTACGAATTTCAGGCTTTGGACAAACATGCCCCCGCTGCCGCAGGCCGGATCGAATATGCGTCCCTGGTAAGGTTCCAGCAGTTCCACCAACAAACGCACAATACTGCCCGGGGTAAAGAACTGTCCGGCACCGGAGCCCTCTGCCATGGCAAATTTGCCAATATAGTATTCATAGATACGGCCCAGGATATCACTTTCCGGGTTTTCCTTTTCAGAGAATTTAGGGTGGGAGAGCAGGTTGATAATGCCGCCGGTTTGCCGGTCAGACAGCTCACTTTTGGTAAAGATGCGGGGCAGGAGGTTGTTCAGTTGCGGGTTGTAGGCAGACAGGAGGTCCTGGATCATGTCGAAGGCATCGTCCACCTTGACCTTGATATCTTCCTGGGCGGCATTGTCTTTCAGATACTGCCAGGTAGCTTTCTCCGGGATGATAAAGGCGTTCTGGGACAGGTATTCGTCCGGATCTCGCAGAATGCCGAGCCGGGTGTCGTCATCTTCAGTAAAATGGTCGGAGCCAGGGGTGTTGATCTGCTTTTCCAGGGATTCCTTCACCTGTTCATACCGCTCGCTGAGGTGCTTGATGAACACCAGGGGCAGGATGTAATTCTTGTAATTATTCTCCGAAACCGCCCCTCTCAGTTCATTTGCGGCATCCCAGAGTTCCTTTTCGAAGTTGATGTCTGCTTTGGGCATGGGGGTAAAAATAATAGCTGGCTAAATTTAGTTAGTCCGCTTGGACATTTCCAATAAGCACGACTTTTACCAGCTTTCAGAATATTCTATTTCCTAATTAGCAGTATGTTTCTAATATTTGAAGCCTTCAACTATTAAATCCCAACATATGGCTCTTTCATGTTACATTTTAGAAGGTACCTGGTGGAATCACAAGGAAGTTCCGCAGGTGTTACCGTATTTTCAGGCACTGGAATTGACTGACGGAGGGATTAGATTGTCACATAGGTCAGTTCGTACCTTGGATGATATCAAATATTGGGCATCTAAAATACCTAAGAACGAACGTGCTTTTTTATACTTTGCTTGTCATGGAGAAAGGCAATCTCTGCAGCCTATTTCTGGCAGCAAGAATGCAATTTCAAATGATGTATTGTTGGATGCTTTGTATGATTCTACTAAGGAAAATGCAGTGGATTTTCTTCACTTTGGATGCTGTCAAATGATTAAGAGACTCAATAAGGACGAGTCTATTCGCAGCTATCTTGAATACTCAGGCGCCCGGTGGGTTTCTGGATACTCAAAGAGTGTAGATTGGTTTAAATCAATGTTGTTAGATTTAGCACTTTTAGCTGATTTTGCAATCCCAATTCGCTACGCTTCTAAGAAGAAACACGTTAAAATTAGCTACCGAGGCCAGGATTTTATTAATAATTACCAGGCTTTGTCTAAGAGCCTTGGGTTTGCTGGTGGATATAAGTCAAGTAGAAACGGCATAGAAATCTTTCAGTAACAAGAATAGCTTATGTCCGAGCCTAGAATAGATTTGATTGGCCTTGATGAAAGGGACTACCTGAAAGTCTTAGATGATTTTTCAAGACGGGCGGATTATGTTGTCGGTGCAGTTGCATACTGGACCATGCCATTTGAGCTATTCCCAGAGAGTTTTCAGAAATTATGTAAAAACCAAAGTTCATTTATTTGTGTAGATCCCTCTCCGCCAACGGACCTAAAAGTATTGTGTGATATTAAAGATGATGTAGCAATTTATCTCTTTAAGTATAAAAACGATTATGAGTTTAAAGAGGCGCTTTTACATACCAAGATGTTTTACTTTCATTTAAACGACGGTGAGAATGTTGGGATAATTATAGGCAGCCATAATTTCACCAGGAGAGCTTTGCTTAAAGGAAATATCGAACATTCAGTTGCAATCGAAATCAAGAAGAATTCAAGCCTTGCCAAAAACATTTATGGAGACCTAAATACAATAAAGGATTCAGGATCTGTCAGACTAACAATGGAATATTGTTTTGAAGAAGATCCTCCAATTGATTTGCTTATTATTTATGGTTATAATTTAGGAAATTTACATTCTGATCAATTATTATTGATTTTATATAAGAATTACGAGGAGGCAATCAAGAAGGAACTGAATGTACATGTTTTGGCGATAGAAATTGATAGTACGAATAGCTATCTATATAAAGGAAGGGTGATTCAAGTTGGTAGATTTAATGAAATTGAAATGTCTCATGAATTGACTTTTAGTAAAAGAAGGTATGCTATAAAGAAGTTTCGGGCTCCCTGTTTTCTCAATGATTCCACAATTGTAGATGATAAGATACTTAGGGAAACAAGTTATTTTAATAGTATTGAAATAGAAAAGAAATACAAGCATTTTTCTTTAACTGAGAAGGTTACATTCAATAAAGTGGATTTAACTGGGGCTGAAATGGTTCAGAAGTTAATTTCCATGGTTGGAAAGTTTGTGATTAATAATAGATTTTCCTCTGCTAAGCCGCTTGATTATGCAATGCCTTCTGCGCAAATGGAGCTTGTGACTTCATATTATGAAAAGGGTGGAAAAGAGTTAAGTGCTAGTAAGGTTTTTAAGGGTTGGCGTACCAAGTTTAAATCGAAGGCATACGTTAATGGTTATTTTGAATAAAATTTGAATTATGATACTTTCTGTGCAATCGGATCTTTCAAAATTTAAAAAGGTATCCCCTTCTACATTCATGAAACTAAATATCTGGGAGCGAACTCATATTGAGGAATGGATCCGTCAAATTCCTGAATTGCTTGGAGAACAGTTACTGGTGGTGAGTGTTGAATTTGACCGCTTTGTAAATTCAAGTGATCGGCTTGATATTCTTGCAATTGATAGAAATGGGAATTTAGTTGTTGTTGAATTAAAGCGAGATGCTTATGCCGGATATGCAGATCTTCAGGCATTGAGATACGCGGCTATGGTATCGTCAATGACAATTGATCAGCTAATACCCTATTACGAAGCCTATAGGAATAAATACAGTACGGCTGAGGAGGAAGTAAGTATCAACCCAAGGACTGAAATTGAGGAGTTCGTTTCTAAGGATGATTTTGAGGAGTTATCTAATAGACCACGTATTATACTTTGTTCTGAGAACTTTTCGCAAGAAATAACTACAACTGTACTCTGGCTAAATCAATTCAATGTGAATATAAGTTGTGTGAGGATTACACCGTATGATATGGGTGAGTTTTATGTGGTAGTTCCTGATAGAATTATTCCTTTAAAAGAAGCGCAGCAGTATTTAATTGATATTCAAAGGAAGGAGGAGATTCAGGAATTGGGTAAATCCAAGTCGAAAAGAACAATGCCCATCATTATTGAAAACAAACTTTTAAATGCAGGTGATTTGATTTATTTAAAAAGAGCACTTCCTAAATACTTGGAGTTTAAAGAGGGGGATCCTTTGTATCTCGCAAGGATAACTGGTAAAAACGGCCAAAGTAATGCGGTTAAGTGGGAGTTAAATAACGAGGAGTATTCAATTTCTGCTTTGACTTACGAAATCTTTAAGGATAATCATCCGGATAAACGCTTTTTAGGAGGTGTTAATGGCAATCTACACTGGGTGAATGAGGATGGTGTTTGTTTATACGAGTTAGCACAAAATTTTCAGCTAAACCCAAAAGATTAAGTATTTCAGTTTGAGTTATTGCCATTTATGCCTAGCGATGTCGGGAGCAAATGGCACAAATGGCATCAAACTTTCAAATAGACCCCATGCTTAATGGACTTTATCGAATCTGAATCTGATAGATATTTCAGATACTTACCTACGGTTCTTTTTTGAAGGCTTAGTTGTTCTCCGATAAGGTTAGCAGTGTTTCTTGTGAATTCTCCATATGGCAGGCTATCCTGGAAAGAAATTATGGCCTGATTTCCTGATTTTTCCTTTGCAGGAAGAACCTGGTAAACAGAAAGGCTATGTTTAAGGAGAAATTGGCTAATTTTTAAGGACGTACTAAAATCTTGATCTGTACAATAGTAGGTAGGATGAGCTTCCATTTCATTGATCCTCAAAGAATTGTGAGGAGCAAGTTAATTTTTAATAAAGTCAGTCCAATCCGTCTGAGAATGCTTTCGGCACCATTCCCTTTGATTACCGAGACAGCCGGGCAGGTTTTGGTCTTAGCACCCCCCCCTGGATCTCACGGAGTGCAATCCAGTCATGAGATTTTCCAATGTATCTATTGAAAATCGATACCGTCCCGGCGACAGCCGGATGATTATATACCCAGGTATCCATACCCATAACATGTTATGTAATATGGATTCATAAAGGACTGTATTACAACTTCAACAGCAGGATTGACATAAATCATCCCTCATATAATACTCCATATTGCACAACCACTTAGTTTTGCAAAAAACCTAATCGTATGAAAAATCGCTACTATTCCATTCTGGCAGCTGTCATGCTGTCTTTTGGCACCATGAGTGCTTCTGCCCAGGCTTTTTCAAGCGAATCTCTGCATGTATCTGCAGGTTTCGGTATCGGAGGCTATCTAAGCTATGTCTCTTACGGTAACTTCACCAACTCACCGGCCTTATTTCTGGCTGTGGAGAAAGGTACCAACATTGAACTAGGGCCCGGCACAGTAGGTATAGGTGGTTTTGCTGCTTATAAGACAGCTGGCTATACCTATGAGTATTTCGGAATCACAGATGAAGCTCACTGGACCAATGCGGTGGTCGGTGCAAGGGGCGGCTGGCACCTGAATACACTGGCGAATGAAAAGCTCGACCTGTATGGTGCACTCAACCTCGGGTTGGTATTCCAGTCTTACAAGTACACCAGCTCATTCTATACTGAAACGAGTACCAAAAGCAATTTTCTGTACTACTCTTTCAGCGTGGGTGGCAAGTATTTCTTTACCGATGCCATCGGAGCGTTTGCTGAACTGGGCTGGGATATCGCCTACCTGAAGGCAGGTGTGGCCATCAGCCTGTGATGAGTATAGAGAACTATCACCGGTCGGCACATACGTGCCGACCGTTTTTTTTATCACTAGCCAGGATTTCAGTAGTTTGGCCTGTAGCAGATCATGACCAGCAAACAAAAGACCTATCTCTTCTTTGCACTCATCCCAATTGTTGCATTACTGCTTTACCTGCGACATAGCAGACCTGATCCTTCAGACCCCCGGGTCATTGCAGAGAAGATCAGCGGACTTGAAATTCCGGATGGCGCCAGACTGATAGAAAAAATGGTCAGAGATGATGGCACAGTGCAGATCTGTTTTGAGCTGACAGCTGACCAGATGGAGGATCTGTGGTATGCCGCAGAAAAAAAGAATTATCTGAAAATTCCTGGCAGGAATACTGATCAGGAAAATATGTCAGGCAGCAATGATGGCTGGACCCTGGTGAACTTTGAAACAGTTGATTTGAATCTGGTGGAATTATCAGTACTTAATAAGGCAACTAACCAGTTGTGTGTAGTAAGCGGAACCAGTGCCAGTATCCCTAAATGAGCAGACCTGCGGACCTGCACGTTTTTCTGTACTGTTTAGTTTAGGTTCATTCAATACATACCTTTGCTGCATGTTGCGGTATCTTCTCCCTTTCTTCCTGCTTATTTCTGGTCTTACTTATTCTCAGACGGATACCCTGATGTCTGTGAACGGCACACAGTTGTTCGTGCACACCGAAGGGAAGGGAGAGCCATTACTGATCATACACGGTGGACCGGGAATGAATCAGACCTACCTACAACCCTGGCTCAGCAAACTGAGCAAGAAGCATACATTGATCTATGTGGACCTTCGGTCGATGGGCAGATCTGCTCTCAGTATCCGTGACAGCATGAACCTGCCCACCTTTGCCAGAGATCTGGATGCACTGAGACAGGCATTAGGATATGACCACTGGCAGGTGATGGCACATTCTTTCGGCACCACCATCGGCCTCTACTATGCACAAGCATTTCCGGGAACGGTTTCTGATCTGGCACTGGTCAGTCCTGTTCCCCTCGACCGTTCCTTCGACCGCAACATGGCTGCGCTGATGCAGTTGCGCATTACTCCGGAAGACAGCATCTACAGAACAACCCTGCTTGGCAATGGTATGCATACTCCCGGATTGGATACCATGGAACTATTGATGAAACTATCGGTCAAACTGGTTTTCTGTGATACCGCCAGGGTCAACCGATTCACCATCGACCTTCCCGATAATTATATGGTCGCCTCGCTGAGCTATGCCGGATTCGGCGATCTGCGCACCCGCTATGATCTGCATGCCATCGCCACATCGGCCAACCAGGCCACCCGGATCACTGTTTTTCATGGCCCCTGCGACATCATCCCGCTTGAGGCAGCCGCAGCGATCAGAGATGATCATCAGGTGGTTAGCCTTAATAAATGTGGTCATTATCCATTCATTGAACGGCCGGGTTATTTCCTGCGGATGGTGGAAAAAGCATTGTAATCTTCCCGGTCCTTTCCTATCTTCGTGTTTAGAATCATTCTAAACAAAGTGTCGGTTTCGGTAATAGTGGCCCATCAGCATGCACTGGTCCGTGAAGGACTCTCTCATATTCTGCAGGAGATGCCTGATGCCGAACTGCATGCCACCTGCACCAATGCAGCCGATCTGCTTCCGATGCTGGAATCCGGCAGCGGGGTCCTGATCCTTGATCCACTGCATGTGGATGGGATGGAACTGCAGGACGTGGAATTACTGCAGCAGTTTTCTGGTTGGAAAGTATTGCTCATTACTGCCTGTGAACAGATGGCGATGGTCAGGCAACTTGTTGGCACAGGCATTCAAGGATACCTGACCCGGACCTGCGACAGACAAGAGATCGAAGAGGCCATTATGCGTGTGGCCAAAGGAGAGACTACCTATTGTCATAAGGTGCTGGATATCCTGATGGGACAGGCACCTGCGGATAGTGAACGTTGTGATCCGGCTATACTATCTGAAAGAGAAGTAGAGATCATACGGCTTATAGCCAGCGGACTAACCACCCGCGAGATTGCTGGCAAGCTCTACCGCAGTGAACACACCATCTCCACCCACCGCAAGAACATTATGCGGAAGCTGAACCTCAGAAGCAGCTCTGAACTCATGGTATATGCAATGGCCAGCGGGCTCATCTTGCAGGAAGGACGAGCGTAGGAGGATGAGTGGGAGGGGTGAGTGAGAGTGAGAGTGAGAGTGAGAGTGACCCTCTACTCGATACCTGCTAGTTCTTTCCCAATACCCAATACCCACTACCCAATACTCAATACTCAATACCTTTGTAGTCTGTAGCAGATGAAGATCCCCCGGATACGAGTACTGATCATGCTGGCGGCCATTGCCATCATTGGCATTGTCATCACCCAGGTTTTCTGGATCCGGAAAGGTCTGCTCATCAACCAGACCAGCTTTGAGAATGCGGTGGTGGTTACTCTTGATCGGATTGCCAATAACATCTGGTTAAAGCCTGACATTCCTGTTGGCGACAGACCGCAGGTGATACGGATTTCTCCGAGGTCATACCTGGTGCAGATGAACATGCCTATTGACCTTAATTATCTGGACAACCAGCTGCGTGGCGAATTTACCAACCCGTTTCACAAGATCGACTTTACGTACGAAGTATTTGAGCACAGCACAGATATGATGGTGTTCAGTGATTCGGTATATGTAGAACTGGCTGATGATGACTTTCATGAAGCAAGGTACCTGCCAAACCTGACCGAATCAGGATACTATTTCAAGGTCAATTTTCCGCAGCGGCCTATTGTACCCAGTATCATGATCACCATCTGGGCAACTGCTATTCTGATCCTGACTACGGTCATCATATTCTTTACCTACTCCTTGGTGGTCATTGTGAGACAGCAGCGCCTCAGTGATTTCCAGAATGCCTTCATCAACAACCTGGCGCATGAATTTAAGACGCCTTTGTCAACCATTGGCATCTCTGCCGGTGTGCTGAAAGAGCCAGAGATCATCCATGATCCCAAAAGGCTGCAGGTTTACAGCAATATCATCGAACTGGAGAACGAGCGGCTGAAAGGACAGGTCAACAAGATCCTGGAACTGGCAAGACTGGAGAATCGTGAGATCATTCTGAGGAAGGAACCCATCAACCTTCGTCAGCTGCTGGAAGAGATCGTTCCTCCCTTTATGGTACAGCTGGAGGCCCGGGAAGGAAAATTTCACAAAGAGTGCCCGGACACACCTTGTGTGGTCACTGCTGACCGGATACACCTGAAGAATGTCATCAATACCCTTCTGGATAATGCCCTGAAATACAGCGAAGGCACCCCGGAAATTGGCATACGCATCCATTGCGGCGAAAAAAACATCTATATACAGGTGATCGATAATGGCATAGGCATTCCCAAGGAATACCACAAGCGGATCTATGAGAAATTCTTCCGCGTACCTACCGGCGATGTACATAATGTCAAAGGTTTTGGTTTGGGCCTGAGTTATGTCAAGATGATAGCCAAAGCAGCGGGGTGGAAGATCAGCCTGCAAAGTGAATTAAACAAAGGCAGTACCTTTAGTATAGGTATTCCTGCAAATACACCTATGAATGATGAGCAGTGACAAGAAGTATCGGATCCTCTATGTCGAAGACGACGAACACCTGGGTTTCGTAACCAAAGACAACCTGGAAAAGCGGGGCTATGAGGTGATCATGTGTCAGGATGGTCTGGAAGCCATACAGACCTTTCAGCAACACCGGTTCGATCTGTGTATATTGGATGTCATGCTGCCAAAGGTTGATGGATTCACCGTAGCACAGAAGATCCGCGACAAAGACACCCATGTGCCGGTGCTCTTTCTTACAGCCAAATCATTGCTGGAAGATAAGATCCAGGGCTTTCAGCTGGGAGGCGATGACTATATCACCAAGCCCTTCAGTATAGAAGAACTCACCTACAAAATAGAAGTGTTCATCAGAAGAAGCCTGGTGCTGAGTGAGAATACCAGCGAAAAGAACATCTTCGAGATCAGCAAATTCTCTTTTGATTTTAAGGAGCTCAGCCTGACCTCCGGCAAGGAAAAGCATACCCTGACCCTGCGGGAAGCAGAACTGCTCCGCATGTTCTGTCTGAATCTGAATCAGGTGGTCAAACGTGATGATATCCTCAAACAGGTCTGGGGTGAAGATGATTACTACATAGGCAGAAGCCTTGATGTTTTCGTATCCAGATTGCGCAAATATTTCAGCAGTGATCCAAGTATCAGCATCGACAACGTGCGCAGTGTTGGTTTCAAACTCAGTGTGTCAGGAGAGTGAATTTTTGAACTCTGGCATTACTGCATTCTCTTCCTTTTTGTTTTCTTTTAAAAAACTCTTACAGTTGGTTTACAATCCTTTTGCATTGCCTTATGGATCATTAACATTCATCAGGGGGTGCTGCACGTACCTTAGCATCACCGGTTCAGGCACCGGTAAAGAAGGAAAACTGTGGAAGCCCATAAACCGAATACCACCGGCATTGCCATTTTGTATGTAGAAGATGATCCTTCATTGGCTATGGTAACTGCTGATGCTTTATCACGTAAAGGATATTCTGTCACTCATTGTAGCAACGGAGTAAAGGCCATCGAAGCATTTCTGAAAGGAGACTTTCAGATCTGTATCATGGACGTGCTGTTGCCGGATATTGACGGATACAGCCTGGCAAAAGTTGTTCGTTCTACCAATGAAAGCATACCTATAATTTTTCTGTCAGGCAGAAATGATGATAAAAGCAGGCTCGATGGTTACAGAGCCGGTGGCGATGATTATATCACCAAGCCTTACAGCATTGAGGAACTCATGTACAAGATCGAGGTGTACTGCAAGCGCAGTGGAGTACAAACGCTTACTATTGCCAACGGTGAAGCGGTTAACCGCATTGGGCAGTATCTCTTCGTGCCTGAGAATTTTTCCTTGCTGCACAATGGTAATGAAGTGCGTATGACCTCCAAAGAGACCGCACTGATGTCTTTTCTGATCCGCAACAAGAACAGACTATTGAAAAGAAGTGAGATCCTGGTGGCTGTGTGGGGCTCCAGTGATGACAGGAGCTCCCGCAGTCTGGATGTATTCGTTTCCAGGTTGCGTAAATACCTGAAAGAAGATGAGAATGTCAGACTGGAAAGCCATAAAGGCGTGGGCTACAAGTTGTCTGAGCTGGCTTAGGCGTTGTCTTCAATAAAAGATTTCAGATCGTGAATGTGCCCGAACAATACCAGGATATCATCACCCTGAATGATGGTATCTGAGTTCACAACACCCACTGCATTTTTGACTGTTTTCTCAAAACCGAAAATACTTTCTTTGCTTTCTGTGCGAAGTATGGTAATGATGTTCAGCTTGTACTTCTCTCTGATCTCACATTCGCCGATGGTCTTGTCCACATACTTCAATGGCGTTTTCGTTTCGATGATGTTATACTGGCCGGTGATGTTGAAAGATTCCACCACACCTTTCATGTCCAGTTTCTTGCTCCATCGTTCTGCGGTCTCCTGTTCCGGATGAACCACCTCATCTATACCGATGGCTGAGATGACGGTCTCATGCAGCGGACTGATGACCCGGCCGATGATCCTCTTCACCTTGAGTTGTTTGAGCAGGGCGGTGGTCATGATGGAGGCACCCACATCCTCGCCGATGGCTACGATCACCGCATCGGTGTCTTTCAGGGGCAACGTTTTTAATGCCTGAATATCGGTGGTGTCCATTTTCATCACGTGCGTGATCTTGTCTTTCATGGCATCCACTTTGGTCATACTGAGATCCACACCGATCACTTCATGCCCCGAGGTGGTCAGGTTCTCGCCGATCCAGGCGCCAAAATTTCCAAGTCCTATGATGATGAATTTCATATTGCGTGATTTAGCTGATCATGATGGATTCTGTAGGATAACGATAGTTAAGTGTTTTCACCTTTCTGAACAACGCTACAAACAAGGTCAGGGTGCCTACCCGGCCAATGAACATGGTCAGAATGATGACCCATTTGGAGGCTGTATTCAGATCGGCAGTGATGCCCAGCGACAGTCCTACAGTACTGAAAGCAGAGATGCACTCAAAGATGACCTGGGTGGTGTCCAGTCCGGGTTGTACTACATGCAGCAGAAAAACCGATAAGCCGATGGCCAGCAGTGATAAGGAGATCACCGCAAAAGCCCGTCGCAGTGAACCGATAGACAATTCTCTTCTGAAGACCTCCACACGGTTCTTTCCCCTGGCAATGCTGATCACATTCATGACCGTAACGGCAAAGGTCGTGGTCTTGATACCACCGGCTGTAGAGCCCGGCGATCCGCCTATCAGCATCAGCAGAAAATAGATGAGGATGGTGGCAGGAAGCAATGCACCCATATCTATGGTATTGAAGCCGGCAGTTCTCGGGGTAACACTGGCAAAGAATGCGGTGACCAGTTTTCCGAAGGTGCCGTGTTCTTCCAGTGTATTATGGTATTCCAGCACCAGGTTCATGATGAACCCGAACACCAGCAGAAAGGTGGTGGTGATGATGACGAGTTTGGTGTGTACTTCTATGATGCGGGCTTTGTACTGCACCACATTGCGGGTAAACAATTGCTTCGACAGCCTGATGAGCCGGTGCTTCAGATACCGGAAGAAGTTGAATATGATGTTGAACCCCAATCCGCCGGTAATGACCAGAAAACTGATGATCAGCAGGAAAGGATAATTGAACCGGTAGTGCACATCATACAAACCATCACTTAGCAGAGAAAAGCCCGCATTACAAAAAGCGGAAACAGAATGAAAAACAGAAAACCGTATCATTTCTGAGTGGGAGGGGAACTGTCGTTCATCCAGGGTGAAATATATGAACACCGCAAACAGTGCCTCTACCAGAAAAGTAAAAACGATCACCCGGACGATGGTCTTGAACACATCGCTGATGCGATCCTCATTGAGCATATCTCCGATCATGAGCTGGTTCTGAAAAGACGAACTGGTACGCAGATAGATGCCGAAAAAGGAAGTAAAGGTCAGGATACCCAGTCCACCGGTCTGGATCAGTACCAGGATGATGTTCTGTCCGATAGGCGTGAAGTAAGTGGCCGTATCCACCACTATGAGCCCGGTCACACAAACAGCAGAAGTGGAAGTGAACAAAGCGTCTGTCAAACCTATGCCCTGATAGGTCGAGTTGGGAAGCAATAACAGTATGGTGCCAATGAGAATGATCAGGACGAAACTGGCCAGGAAAACCAGGGCCGGGTTCAGGTTGTACCGGGACATATTAAGTGAACCCAGCGACAATTCTGCCAGGAACAGCAGCACCACCAGAGCCACATCTATGATGTACAGATCCAGGATCCTGTGAAACAGGCTCTTTTCAGAGAACAATCCAGCTAATGGAAACTGACCCAGCCACAGAAATGCAAAGATGAAGAACAGTGCCAGTTCCGTTTTTGTGTACTTTACCTTTTTGCGGATCAGCCCTGCATAGTCCACCCGCAGTAACAGCAACATAAAAACAACAAAGAGGAAGTAGTCATAAAACCTGACCAGAAGTGCAGCCGTTTCCGGTGTATGTTCAAATCCGAAATCGTAGAGCAGGATGATGACACCTATGACACTTACAAGAGGCAGCAGGAAACCCGCCAGCCTGCGGAGCGACTTCAGTATTTTGAAAAAACTCTCCAAGGGTGCGGTACAAATGTACAGGAAGTAAGGTGATATTTAGGAAATAGTATAGTGAGCTGACCAAAGCATGCACGGCAGTGCCGTATCTCTGATCAGCCCATTTTTTCCTTCCTATACAATTCCCTGTGCCAGCATGGCATCCGCCACCTTCATGAATCCGCCAATGTTGGCACCCTTCACATAGTTGATATGGCCTCTTTCTTTTCCGTACTGCAGACAGGTCTTGTGAATATTATGCATGATCTGACGAAGCTCCTCATCTACCTTTTCTCTGGTCCAGTTCTGGCGTATGCTGTTCTGGCTCATTTCCAGTCCGCTGGTGGCCACTCCACCGGCATTGCTGGCCTTGCCCGGTGCATACAGCACCTTCGCCTGTTGTAACACATAGATGGCTTCCGGAGTGGATGGCATATTGGCACCTTCGGCCACGCACAGCACACCGTTCTTCACCAGGGTCGCTGCATCTTTTTCGTTCAGCTCATTCTGGGTGGCACATGGCAGAGCCACATCCACTTTCACACCCCACGGACGCTTCATCGGGAAGAACTCACACTTATACCGTTTGGCATATTCTTCTATCCGACCACGGCGCACATTCTTAAGATCCATCAGGTATGCAAGCTTTTCG
>Ga0209607_1000965_pt1 | contig 24279 bp, 21 predicted proteins | sample AD_UKC117_MetaG_FD_184413 | JGI IMG/M metagenome (GOLD analysis project Ga0209607, IMG submission 184413) | Active sludge microbial communities of municipal wastewater-treating anaerobic digesters from Hong Kong - AD_UKC117_MetaG (SPAdes)... | ecosystem: Engineered > Bioreactor > Anaerobic >... | reverse complement strand
AGATCCGGGGCGCCATGATCCAGGCGAGGCAGGCGAAGGCGACGTGCATCAGGGTCGCCCAGATCACCCAGGGGAAGCCGGCGATGAGGCCGTACCCGCCCCCTCCCAAAAACGAGGCCGCGCTGAAGTAGGCGGCGGTGAAGGCGATCCCGATGACGGCGGGGTACATGACGTTCCGATCAGATACGACGAACCCCGAGAAGGTCCCCTGCCGGAGCTTTATGGAGAGGGCGACGATGACCGCGACGTAGACGACGAGGAGGACCTGGTTAATCATCGGATCTCCTCAGAATGACAAAGAAGGTGATCGCGAGCATGAGTATCATCGAGGCCAGAAGGGCCAGGTACGGCGTCGGCGCGAGGAACATCAGGTCCGCCTCCGTGTCGGTGTATCGTGAGCGTTTGGGTGCGTCGATGCAAGGTCTCTTGGATTCAAATCGATCTCTCCTCCAATCATGTACGATAATATACAATAATGGGCGGTGGAGAGCGGTTTTGGTTGAAAAGGGTTTCGCTGGCTGCAGAGGCATTGTATGCGCTATATTTACTAATTTTAGCGATTTATTACTTCCACAGCAAAACGTTGAAGAATTCGAGAGCTGGGGTAATTAGCCAACGAAACTAATTTATTGGCCAATGCTATAGGAATCAATGCATCGTCGTACATATCGCACTTTAATTTCTCAATATTAGTTAAAATCGCATATAAGTTGTGGAAATCGTGTTCATGTGGATCGGCGACAACTTCTGGAGTGGTGGTTGGCAGGGAAATTACATATATATTTTCGGATAAAGTCTTAAAAATTATTTTGCTACCATAATATGTAGTTCGACCGTACAAATTATTTAGGTCGGCTTTCCCTGGCAATATATATCGATATATATAGTTATTATTAAGAAGTAAAACATCTCCTCCTTTTAGGTTATCTGCTATCTCTGCAGCGTGTTCAACAAATGGCCCACTCTTCTCCAGCCCGGCAAGGTAAAGATTATGATTCTTAAATAGAAACCTAGTAAGATCTCTCATCGGATTATGCATGTTAGCGGTTTGTCCAAAAAAAGCAAGTGGACCGTCCTTGATAAATAAGAATTGTTTTAAAAGCGATGGTTTCATTTTAAGAATATGACGGATTAGGCGAACAAGGATAATTTGTTCAATAGTTGAAGTCACATAGCCCAGAATACCACCCGCCCCCATCTCATCATCAATGGCTTCATGAAGCCTAAACACATCCGTTAGGAATATCTCACCACCGCAATGACTGCAAGTGAACCTGTGGTCGTGGGTCATTTCTTCAAGCAGGAGATTTATTCCTGGAGTTTTACAAACTGGACAACTGGCTAATGTCCAATAAGAAATCTTTGTATCATATTCTTGGAAAATAAACCATCGTAGCGTGTCCATTAATCGCTCCTCGCCGATATAACTCTGGAAAAAATCATAAATAGACCTGCGGACGGAATCGGTGAGTGTATTCTCATCCTTTAATGTGATATTACGAACAGGCAGGGTAAATTTCAAGCGTTCCATCTGCTTTAGCTTTGACATATCTTCAGGATCGATGAAAGGTCGTTCTTCTAGGCAATCAAGATCCTCAACGCTGAATATCAACGCCCCAAACTGGAAAAAGCAGATAGTTGATGAAGGAAACTCTTTCCGAACTGAGATTTCATTATAGCCACCATCGATGGCAATTATATGACTGATAGGATTACTTGTCATGGGTTTATACGAGTGACATTTACAATAGGAAAATGATACATCTGCAGCATATTTAGGAAGATTACATTGATCGAGAAAGGCTTGTACAGATTTATCCTTTATGATATTGCTATGTGCAGACTTGCTCGCGTATTCATTAGGACGCCTACCAAATCTACTAGTGTACGCCATGCTTTATTCTCCACCATCGCTTTTAGAAAAACGATCGATCTGGACAGGTACTATGAATGGATTAGAGTAGGTCTTCACGCGGACAAATCCCCTATCGCTACTTGAACTAAACCGAACAAGTGAGTCAGTGAAGTCCCCGAAATCATAGTATTTCTTTATCTCTCTTGTTTCATCGTCATTATTTAAGTGTGCAATGAACCAATTTTGGGTATTCTTTAGAATATTTGAACTGATTGAACTGACTTCCTGGGTAGCATAGATCAGCCCTAGGTTCAACTTTGCGCCTTCCTTTGCAATTCGATTGTACGTCTGACTGAGGTCTTTGTCGTCTTTCTTTGGGAAGAGGTTGTGGGCCTCCTCGAAGTAAAATTGGATGAAATTATTGGGCCGATTATTGATGAAACGGTCCATAGAGTCCTCGAAAATCCTCCGGCATATACGCTCGGAGTACATATTTTGAATATTAGGGTCTCCTTGAGAAAGGTCCACAATAATGATTTTTCCCTTGCGTAATTCCTCAATTATCGCTTCCTCGAAGGGCTTGTCGGTAGTTTCTGTATGCAGTTTAGCAATAGGTCTTAACTTTATGTAGCCGGATATTTTATTTCCTGATGTTGGTTTGCGTGTCAGAAATGCAAGGAGAGCTTTTAAATCTTCATCTGCCCACTCGTGCCCTTTTTTCTTTTTATAATCACTAAAATATTCATCTGTATCATATTTATGCCAGATGGTAGTAAACCAATCGACTGCCTCATCTAAAGTAATCCCCTTTTGGGGATCAAGTCCCCCTTTTCGAACCGCCTCGTTAAGTTCCTTCGCTCCAGTGAATTTTATTTTGAAATTTTTGGGTACGTTGAACCCTGCTCTGTAAAGGCAACACAGATAAGCTGCCTTCTTTCTCTCATATCGTGTCATTGCTGAGTAGTCATTTTTATCCTGTGGCTCGATAAGGTCAACTGATAGAAAATTTTTTACATATACTGTATTTTCGCGATCTAAATCACTTCGTATCAATTCAAATCCAGAAAGAATATCTCTATAGAAGTTTACCTTCATCATATTAAAGCCTCTCTTTTGCAGAACACTATATCGAGTAACTTTATCCTCGTATAATTCAAAAATAGCCGTTCCCTCATCCTGCAAATTAGCATTTGCATATTCACCATCAATGTCAAAAATAATCTGGCCCACCGGATATTTCGGTAAGCCATCTTCAGCAAAAGGTTCTAGGTTTTCTTCGATGCCGCGACCAGCATACACCTTATCAAGGGTTCGAGGTGCCTTATCACTAATCATTACTGTGGCCTGGATGATCTTCTTTACTGTATTTGATTTTCCTGTGCGTGTCATCCCAAAAAGTGCAGTACGCTTTCCCAAAAAATCTTTAGGATTCACGTAGACTGGTACATCCTCTTCAAGTGCTTGGAATCTGAGGCTAGAGCTATATCGTACTTTCCCTATCTTAATATCTGCAGGCCTTCCTGTGATAGAGCCTTCTGGAACATTAACAATACGTTCCAGAACCTTTGAATTTGGCTTAATTACGCTGTAGTGATGTGCGCTATAGAAGTTCTCAACATCAGCTCCAAACTGAGTCTCCCCATCTTTATTTTTATAAAACGTGCCTAAGATCCTACATTCAATGCCAGAGAAGCTGAACTCATAACGAGTAAAACTATCTAGTTGACTTTGTTTACCGCTTGTTTTTAGGTTATCTTTGTAATACTCGATCATAGAACTTGTCACATCGCTGTCTGTCGGAAGTTTGGTTGGTCTTAGTACCCGGAGAAGCAAAGCCTCTGAAACATCGCTCTCGTCTTCGTAATAGGCTAAGAGAAAAGAGCCTTGCGGGATTCCCTTTGCTCTTTCTTTCCAAGAATCAGCTATGAGGACATAGGCTTTGTCATAGTCGAGATAGAACGGTCGTCCGACAAAAACACCGGTTTTCAAATCTCCTTTCTTATCATCTCGCTCGAATAAATCCACCGTCGCAATTTTATTAATCTCATCTGTAATGCTTAGGGTCATCGCCAATCATCTCCTGTGTGATATCCGTTTTTCGGAAAATTGTATCTTCAAAACGAATCATCGATTGTTGGGCATACTCTTCTTTAATTTCGATTGAAATCCATTTACGTCCGAGACACTCGGCAGCAAAACCAGTCGTATTGCTACCTGCAAATGGATCGATCACTAAGTCTCCAGGGTCGGTTAGAAACTGAATAAAAAAGGCAGCTAGCCCTACTGGCATACGTGCTGGGTGGGGCTTTATGGCTCTTTCTCGACATGTCCTAAAGAAAAAGTCATTTGAGTTAGTGTTAGACATGCTAAAGGTGTTAGGTAGTCGAACGTTTCGTTTTTTGTCCAAGGCTTCAAGTTCAAACAAATTCGGTGTGATGCTACCGCCATTATCAATCAGAAATCCGTCTTTGCTGATGACGTGCTCCGACGGCCTTTTGCCTTCATTGTAACTCTGTTGTTTTAAAAGATGCTTCATGCTATTGCTATAAGGTCTTAGTACCTTTCTATTGTCTGCTTTTGGATAATCTGTTTTTGCCATCCACCAGATATGTGTATAACTGTCAGTAACACGAATCCGTTTAACTGTGACCCATTGAGCTGGTGAAGGAAGCCGTGAGGGATTATAACAAATGAATTGCTGACACAAGCGAAGATCGGCATCTGGATAATTTACGAAATCGATTAAAGATTCGAGATGCAGGAGCGATTGAACCGGGCGACCGGGGACCCATGAGTTGCCCATTTCGATCACTATAGATCCATCATGTGTAAGCATATCTGAAAAAATCTTAGCTAAACCAGCAAACCATTTCTTATATAAATCTCCCTTCAAATTACCATAACTCTTTTTATTATTCAAAGGAAATGGCGGTGACGTGAGAATGAGTTGAACCCTACCGCGAAGCTCGTCACCCATCTCAGATAGGAGCAGCTTCTCTGAGTCACCGACATAGTATGTGCCATGTTCGGTTCGATGCGAAATTAGTTTTTTATAACTCATCATCTTCTGTCGACCTATCTCGGATACTTGGATAGTCAAAAGGCAAAAAGGAGTATATAATAGTACCAGTTTTGGAACCACACAACCTCTGCCCGAATCTTTCAGTACCCCACCGGTCCCGCGTCCTCGAACCCCTCCCGCTGCCCGGTACCGGCCTCCCGGGTGAGCCGCTCGGGATAGTAGAGGAGCTTGATGACGTTCTCGGCGTGCTCGCGCGTCCGCCTCTCCGCGAGGAAGGCGAGCTCCTTCTCGGACTCGGCCTCGTCCTCGTGGACGAAGACCTCGATGATGTGGGTGTTGGTCATCAGCTGCGCCATGATCAGGCCCGTCGAGGCCTCGTGGGCGCAGGTCTTGTCGATGGGCTTTGGCCCCGGCATCCCCAGGGCCATCACGAGGTCGCAGCCTCGCTCCTCGATCAGGATCTTCGCGGCGACCGGGAGGTCCTTGACGCCGGGGACGGTGTAGCGGATGATCTCGGCGGAGCAGCCCCGCTTCAGCTCCTTGATGGCGGCCCGCGCCATGTCGTATCGGGCGAAGTTCGTGTCGGCGATCCCGATCTTCATGTCTGGAGGAATAGATCTTCGGGGGTTTAAGGCTTATCGAGGGGGTGTCAATCGCAGAGGCTGCACCCTCCGGCGGCGGCCGCCGTCTCCGCCGCCGACTCTGCATCCGCCTCCCTCTCCGTTCCAGTCGTAGTCCCGGCCCTCTTCTCTCCGCCCCCGGCTCCCAGGTAGAGGAGCTGGTCCCGGCAGCCGTACCGGTAGACGGTGATCCCTTTACAGCCAAGCTCGAAGGCGAGGGTGAAGATCCCCAGGACGTCGTCGACCGTCGCCTCGTGGGGGAGGTTCACGGTCTTGGAGACGCCGTTGTCGGTGAACCGCTGGAAAGCCGCCTGGATTCGGACGTGCTGGGCGGGCGGGACCTCCATCGCCGTGACGAACAAGTCCCGCAGATCGTCGGGGACGCCGCCGACGCCCGCGAGATTACCCTTCCTCGCCACCTCTCGCATTTTGGCTTCGCTGACGCCCCTCTCCCTCGCTATCCTCTCGAAGAGGGGGCTTGTCACCACCATCTCGTCTCCGATGAGGTCCCGGGAGAAGGAGAGGCCGAAGAGGGGCTCGATCCCGGGGCTCGTCCCGGCGATGATGCTGATCGATCCCGTCGGGGCGATGGTGGTGACGGTGGCGTTCCTCATGGCGTCGTAGTCGAGGCTGCTCTCTTCGAGCAGCGGGAATGACCCCCGCTCCTCGCCGAGGCGGCGGGACTCGTCGCGGACCGTCTCGGCGATGAACTTCATCGTCTCCTCGGCGATCCGGATCGCCTCCGCCGAGTTGTAGGAGACGCCGAGTTCGATCAGCATCTCGGCAAACCCCATCACCCCCAGGCCGATCTTCCGGCTCCTCAGGGTAGCATCCCGGATCTTCTTGAGGGGGAAGCGGTTCACCTCGACGACGTCGTCGAGGAACCGCACCGCCAGGCGGGCGGTCTCCGCGAGCCCGTCCTCCTCGACCTCGCCCCCTTTGACGAACCTTGACAGGTTGATGGAGCCGAGGTTGCAGGACTCGTAGGGGAGGAGGGGCTGCTCGCCGCAGGGGTTTGTGGCCTCGATGATGCCGGGCAGGGGGTGGGATTCGTTTATCCGGTCCAGGAAGACGGCGCCTGGGTCGCCCCGATGCCAGGCGCTGGTGGCGATCTCCCGCAGGAGGGTGGAGGCGTCGATGGTCTCGGTGACCAGGCCGGACCGCGGGTTCACAAGATCGATCCCGCCCCCCGACCGGGCCTTAGCCATCTGATCGTCGGTGATGCCGGCGGAGAGGTTGAAGTTCTGAAGCCTTCCTGCCCTTTCTTTGGCCCGGACGAACTCCAGGATGTCGGGGTGGTCGGCCCGCAGGACCGCCATGTTCGCCCCCCGCCTTCTGCCGCCCTGCTTGATCACCTCGGTGGCGGCGTCGAAGACCTCCATGAAGGAGACGGGGCCGCTGGCGATCCCACCCGTCGCCCGGACCGGGTCGCCCTTGGGCCGGAGCCGCGAGAAGGAGAATCCGGTGCCACCCCCGCTCTGGTGGATCTTGGCCATCTCCTTCAAGGCGCCGAAGATCCCGTCCATCGAATCCTCCACCGGCAGGACGAAGCAGGCCGAGAGCTGCCCCAGGGAGAGTCCGGCGTTCATCAGGGTCGGGGAGTTGGGAAGAAAGAGCCCGCTGCTCATGAGGTCTCTGAACTTCGATGCCGCCGCGCCACGATCGCCGCCGAACTTCCCCTCGGCACGGGCGACGGTCCGGGCCACCCGGCTGAACATCTCCTCCGGGGTCTCGGCGACGTTGCCGAATTCGTCCCGCCTCAGGTACCTCTTCCTGAGAAGCTCCGGGGCGAAAGGTCCGAGGCTGAGGCCGTGTTCTGGCTCATCCAAGTGCCGTCGCCCTTCCTCTCCGACCTTGCCCTTATCATCGGCCGCGCGATCTTTCATCCTCTCCACCTTATCTCCGTCTTCGGTCCGCCTCCCCGTCAGAGTCTCCAGAAGCGATATAAACTGTGATCTTCCCATATATATCTGAAGATTGGATTGGAGTTTTGAGATCGAAGTCAAGTCCTGGAGGTTTTACCATCAAGATTGCCATCTCTGGAAAAGGGGGCGTCGGGAAGACCACCCTCGCCGGAACCCTCGCCCGGCTCTTCGCCCGCGACGGGTACAACGTGATCGCCATAGACGCAGACCCCGACATGAACCTCGCCTCGGCCCTGGGCGTCGACAAGAACCCCCGGCCCATCACCGACTACAAGGAGATGGTCCAGGAGAGGGCGAGCGCCGAGTTCGGGATGTTCAAGCTCAACCCCAAGGTCGACGACGTCATCGAGAAGTGCGGCTGCATCGGCCCCGACGGCGTGAAGCTCGCTGTCATGGGGACGATCGACACCGGTGGAAGCGGCTGCATGTGCCCCGAGACCGCCTTCCTCCGGGCGCTCCTCCGGCACGTCATCCTCCGGGAGAAGGACCTGGTCATCCTGGACATGGAGGCGGGGATCGAGCACCTCGGCCGCGGGACGACGAGGGGCGTAGATGTCATGATCGCCGTCGTCGAGCCGGGGCTCCGGTCCGTCGAGACCCTGGAGCGGATCAAGAAGCTCGCGAGCGACCTCGGGATCGAGAAGGTGATGGCCGTCATCAGCAAGGCCCCCGAGGAGCAGGTGATCATCAAGGAGAAGCTGGCGGAGATGAACGTCCCGGTCCTGGGGACGATACCCTACGACAAGAACTTCATGGACGCGGATCTCGCGGGCAAGTCGCCCCTGGACGTCGGCGGGCCTGGGGTCGAGGCCATTAAGGAGATCAAGGTGAAGCTGGAGGAGCTCTTCGGTTCGATGGCGAAAGAGGCAGCGGAGAAGGGAGGGGAGACGGCTTAGGCCGTCTCTGACATATCCCCATTGTTCTAGTTGTCACATTTCGGTAGAAAATCTTTGGTCAGTTGGGGGATCTCTTCGCTCCGGGCCGCAAGGCTTTCGACATAGGCCTCGATCGCCTCTTTTGCCATCTCGATCGCCTCGTCTATCGTCTCCCCGAAGGTGACGCATCCGGGAAGGGTGGGGACGATGGCACTATAGCACCCTTCCGGCTCTTTTTTGAGCAAGACTCGATAGCTCAAAGACCTCATCGAAGGTAACATAGGCCAGTTTTAGTATAAATCGGCTCTGGGGGCGGGTGGCGCTGGGACCCTCTCACCACCGCGCCCCTCTCGAGCCTTCACCGAGCGCGGACCATGCCGGGACCCCCCGGCCCGTGTTAACCCCCCCCAGCGGTTTGTTACCCGCACCGAAATCCTTAAAATGACGAACTTCAATTCTCAAGTGAATCACTTGAATGCTCAAGGCGTTTGTTATGTGCCACAGCCCGACCCCTCAGATGAGACGGATCCAGAGATACATCCGTGCGCTCCATTGCCCTACGAGATGGGGCATCATCCAGTGCATCGGCACCGAGGAGAGGAGCACAAAAGAGATCTTTGAGCAGCTCGGGCTCGGCGATCAGATGTCCCTGGCAGGACTTTACTATCACCTCTCCGCCCTCAAGCAGGCCGGTATCGTCGAAGTTGCCTCTTATCGAGAGGTCAAAGGCGGCACTCCTGAGAAGGTGTGGAGGCTGAAGACGCGCAGAATCGTGATAGATCTTCTAGAGGAAACTGAGGTGAAATAGATGTGCTGCGGAGATAAACGCGGTTTCGGTGATGGACCATCACATGCCGGCGGTCATCGTGCCGGCGCGGGTGAGAATTGCGGATGTCACGAGCCCGGCCACAATTCGGCGGCCGAGCATCACGGCTCGGGCCATTCTGGCGGGCGAGACGCCTGCTGTTGTGGACATTCCCTCCTGAGCCGGGAGGAGCGGATATCGATGCTGGAGAAGTACAGGAACTCGCTGAAGAGCGAGCTGGAAGGAGTCGAAGAAGAGCTGAAGAGGCTGAATGAGCCGAAATAGCCGGAAGAGCTGACCGGGGATTGATAGATCGAGCACAATCTTGTGGCCGGTCGATTTCAGCGCAAGCCTCTTGGAAAGGCATGAGCGTTTTGCGGAGAGTTCGGAGTGGGACATGAACGCCATTGTGGTTCGGGGGTTGACCAAACGTTTCGGCAGCTTCACAGCCGTCGATGGCATCAGCTTCGATGTAGAAGAGGGCGAGTTGTTCGGCCTTCTGGGCCCCAACGGCTCGGGCAAAACCACCACCATCAGGATGCTCGTCGGCCTCTCCCGCCCAACGGAAGGCGGGGCCAAAATCCTCGGCTTCGACCTATCGTCCGGCATCACCGAGGCGAAGAGGGGAATGGGCGTGGTCCCCGACAGCTCCAACCTCTACGACGAGCTCTCCGCTCGGGAGAACCTCCTCTTTACGGCCAGGCTCTACGGAGTTGCTAAGGATGTCCGGGAGGAGAGGGCAGACGCGCTTCTCAAGGCCTTCGGCCTCTTCGAGCGAAGAGACGACCGGTTCGGGACCTTCTCCCGAGGGATGAAGCGCGCCCTGACGATCGCCGCGGCTCTGGTCCACGATCCCAAGGTTCTATTCTTGGACGAGCCGACGGTGGGGCTGGACGTGGTGGCGGCCCGCTCCCTTCGAAACCTCATCTCCGATCTCCACCACAGAGGTCTGACGATAATCCTGACGACTCATTATCTGGTGGAGGCAGACCTCCTCTGCGATCGGATAGCCGTCATGGTGAAGGGAAAAATCGTCAGGATCGATACGCCTCAGGGGCTGAAGAGGCATGTCGAGGAGCGGTCCGTCATCGAGGTCTCCTTCGGACAGGAGGCATCCGGCCATGTGGGGGATCTATCGGCGCGGCTTCCGGGGGCCGAAGTCGTCTTCCTGGACGGGATGCGGGCGAAGATCTTCGGCGGCGATCCGTCTTTTGTCCTGGAGGAGATATTCGAGTTCTCTGTGGATCACGATCTTGGGCTATCGGCGATAAACAGCATAAAGCCGAGCCTTGAGGACGCCTTCGTCAGGATAACTGGCCTGAGCCCGACGGCGATGGCGAGGGAGAAGGGGGGCAGGTGAGGATGTGGCGAGACGATCTGCGGTGCATACGCCTCATCGCCGCAAAGGACATGAGAACCTACTACCTCAAGCCTCCGGCCATCAGCTGGGGAATGGTCTTTCCCGTGGCCTGGACCTTGGCATTTTACCTGAGAAACCCCAGCAATTTTGACGATCTCATCCCAGGCCTGATCGCCATGACGATCCTCTTCAGCACGACGGCGGCCGAGGCGGTGGTCATAAACTTCGAGCTGAGGATCGGCTCTCTTGAGAGGCTGCTGTTGGCGCCGGTGAGCACCAACTCCGTCCTCCTGGGAAAGGTCATGGGCGGCTTCTTCTTCGGCCTGTTGATGGCCTCGATGGTGACGCTGGCGACGGCCCTGAGCCTGAACCTCCGTCCCGACCTCAGCGCTCTGATCCCGATGGTTCTGATATCCCTTCTGGTCTTCTCCTCGATGGGGGCCCTCTCCAGCGTCCTCTTCAAGGAGGTCTTCGAGGCCCAGACCTTCCTCAACCTGCCGAGGTTCTTGATGGTCTTCCTCTGCGGTGTCGTCTATCCGATATCGGCCATGCCATCGTGGCTTCAGACCATAAGCCGGCTTCTCCCCCTCACCTACACCGTGGAGGGGCTGCGAGCCGCCTTTTCTGCCGCACCATCCTCCCCGTTTCGGGACTTTCTCGTACTGACCGGATTTCTGATGCTCTTCATTTTTCCGGCGATGAGGATGCTTCGAAAGAGGTTCGAGTGAGATGTCGAGGGATGTTTAATGGCGGGGCTTCTCGGCGAATCCCCACCAGACAAGCCCCTCGAATCGCTTTCTGCCCCACTTCCTCTTACTTCAGCTCCATATCACCGAGCAAGAGCCCCGATTCGGTGATCTCGCCGACAAGCTTGCCGTCGGTCATGTCGAGGACCGCGTCCACGTCGTCCTCGGGGAGGACGAAGACCCAGCCCATCCCCATGTTGAAGGTCCGGTACATCTCGTCCTCGGCGACACCACCCTCCTCCTGGAGGAAGCGGAATATCGGCTGGGGCTCGATGGGGTCGTCGATCTCAAAGCCGAAGCCGCTGATCCGGTGAAGCTTCAACAGGCCGCTTCCGGTGATGTGGGCCATCCCATGAACATCGGCCTTCTGGATCACTTCGAGCGCCTCCATGTAGATCCGGGTCGGCTCCAGAAGCTCCTCGCCGATCGTCCTCTTCGAGTAGGGCATCCGGTCGAAGTAAGTGTAGTCCGACTCCGCGACGATCTTTCTTGCGAGAGAGAAACCGTTGCTGTGAAGGCCACTGCTTGGAAGCCCCACGATCATGTCGCCTTTTTGTATCTTCTCTCCGGTGATGATGTCCCTTTTTCTGATCATACCGATGGCTGTTCCCGCGAGGTCGAATCCCCGGATGATCTCGGGCAGGGACGCGGTCTCGCCTCCGACGATGCTGATGTTCGAGATCTCCGCCCCCCGCTCCAGGCCGATGGCGATCTGAGCTGTCATCTCCGGGTCGATCCTCTCCAGGGCGAGGTAGTCGACGAAGGCGAGGGGCTCTGCGCCGATGGCGAGGAGGTCGTTGACGTTCATCGCCATGCAGTCGATCCCAACGGTGTCCCACTTCTTCATGACGCCGGCGATCAGGACCTTGCTTCCGACGCCGTCGGTGGTCATGGCGATGGCGTACTCGCCCATGTCGATGAGCCCGGCGTAGTGGCCGATATCGGTGATGGGGGCGCCGATACCCTTCCTTCTCCCGGTCATTACGCTCTTCATGGCGGAGATCGCCTTCTCCTCCGCCCTGATGTCGACCCCTGAGTCGGCGTAGGTCATCTTCTTCATCTCTTCACCTCTCCTCTTTTCGACCCGTCTCTCTTCGTCTCTTCACTCATCGCCTTTTTTCTCTCCGGCATCTTCGCCTTTTACCTCTTCGCCTCTCCCTCAAGCCCGAACTCCCGGTGTAGCTCCTGGACCGCCTTCTCGGCCTCGGCGATGCTGACGACGAAGGAGATGTTGTGCTCGCTCGACCCCTGGCTGATCATCAGGACGTTGATCCTCGACCTCCCCATGGCGCCGAAGACCCTGCCGGCGACCCCGGGGGTCCCGACCATCCCGGCGCCGACGACGGCGATCACCGCCACGTCGTTGTTGTGGGAGACCTCCCGGACGATCGTCGTCGGAAACTCGGCCCGGAGGGCGATCTCGGCAGCCTCGACCTGGGGCTCGTCGACGACGACGGATATGTTCGCCTCGCTCGACCCCTGGCTGATCATGACGATGTTCACCCCGGCGTTGGCAAGAGCGGTGAAGGCTCTCGCGGCGATGCCCGGAGTCCCGATCATCCCGGCGCCGGATATCGTCAGAAGGGCGACGTTCTTCGAGAGGGTGACCGCCTTGATCACGTCTTCTTTGGCCATACCCTCTTTGACGATCAGGGTGCCGGGGTCCTCCGGGTCGAAGGTGCACTTCACCCGGACGGGGATCCCGTTTCGTATGGCAGGCTCGATCGCCCGAGGGTGGAGGACCTTGGCACCGAAGTAGGACATCTCCATAGCCTCCCGGTAGGATATGACGGGGATGTTCTTCGCCTCGGAGACGATCCGCGGGTCGGTGGTGAGAACGCCGGTGGTGTCCTTCCAGAACCATATCTCGTCCGCCCCGATGGCAGCCCCGATCAGCGACGCCGAGAAGTCCGATCCGCCGCGGCCCAGGGTGGTGATGTTTCCCCTCTCATCCTCGGCGATGAACCCCGTCACCACCGGGACCCCCTCGATGGGGGTGAGCCTCTGAGCGAGGAGGTCGTAGGTCTTCTCCAGGGGCTTAGCGTTCCCGTAATCGCTGGTGGTTATGATCCCCGCCTCCCCGCCGGAGTAGTGCCGTGACTTGAGACCAAGGTCCCTCAGGACCCCGGAGAGGATCGGGGCCGCCAGCCTCTCACCGAAGCTTGAGATCCTGTCGATGGACATCGGCGACAGCTCCCCCAGGTAGCAGATGCCGATGTACGCCTTCTCCAGCTCGCCGAGCCTCTGGATGATGGTATCCTTCAGCTCCTTCGCGATATCGGGGTCCTTGACCGCGTCCATCAGTGCCTGGATGTGCCTTTTGCTCAGCCTGTCCACGAAGGTCACTATATCCTCGACCTTGCCGCCGTTGGCCGAGGCTCTGGCGCACTGTAGGAGGTCGTCGGTGACTCCTCCCAGGGCAGAGGTGACGACGACGATCTCATTATCTTCGCTCAGGCTCTTCACCAGCTCTCCTACGTTTCGGAGCTTCGCTCCGTCGGCCACCGAGGATCCGCCAAACTTCATTACCAAGCGTGCCATCTTGAAAACCCTGTGATCGTCCCATCTCATCGATATAAGCTTTACTCAAAATTTTATAATAGGAATTATATACTCGGACGTGCGGTCGGCCCCGGAAAAAACGCTCCTTATGATGTAACTCCAAAAGGGGGTGGGACTGCGGGTGCATCGTTCTCTGCGCCTTCGAAACTTCGATCCTCCTGAGATCCCCGCTCCGATGGTCGCTATTTTCTACCTGCAGGATTTTGATATTCCTCAAAAGCCGCCGTGATACGCAAAAATCGATTGTGGCGACCTCACGAGAGCCCACCATCGAGGGCCGAAGGCTTATATAGGTGTACGAAAATGGAACCGAGACTCCAAGATTCAGAAGCTTAGATTCAGAGCTTTATCTCAAATTTCGCGAGGCTTGATATGGGTAAGAGGAAGAAGATGGCTGAGCGCGTAACCGCGCTGATGGACAAGCCAGAGAAGATCAGAAATATCGGTATTGTTGCGCATATTGATCACGGCAAGACGACATTATCTGACAATCTGCTTGCAGGAGCCGGCATGATATCCATGGAGCTGGCGGGCAGGCAGCTATTTATGGACTTCGACGAGCTGGAGCAGGCCCGGGGGATCACCATAGACTCCGCCAACGTCTCCATGGTCCACGAGTACAAGGGCGATGAGTACCTCATCAACATGATCGACACCCCTGGCCACGTCGACTTCGGCGGTGACGTCACGAGAGCGATGCGGGCCGTGGACGGCGCCGTAGTCGTCGTGGACGCCGTGGAGGGCGCCATGCCCCAGACCGAGACGGTTCTCCGGCAGGCCCTCAAAGAGAACGTTCATCCAGTCCTTTTCGTCAACAAGGTCGACCGGCTCTTGAACGAGCTGAAGGTGGACAAGCAGGAGATGCAGATCCGGCTTGGAAAGCTGATCGACAACATAAACAAGCTCATCCGGGGAATGAACGAGGAGAAGTACAAGGCTGGCTGGAGGGTAGACGCCGCTGAAGGGAGCGTCGCCTTCGGGTCCGCCCTCTACAACTGGGCGATCAGCGTCCCCCAGATGAAGAGCACCGGGATCGGCTTCGGCGAGGTCTACGACTACTGCCAGGTTGGAGACATGAAGACTCTGGCCCAGAAGTGTCCACTGTACTTAGCCGTAAACGACATGGTCATCCGCTTCCTCCCAAGCCCCCTCAAGGCCCAGAAGGAGCGTGTCGCAGTCATCTGGCACGGCGACAAGAGCAGCAAGCTCTACAAGTCGATGGAGGCCTGCGATCCCAAGGGCCCCGTCGCCTTCATGGTCACCGACATCTCCGTCGACCCCCACGCGGGCGAGGTCGCCACCGGCAGGCTCTTCTCCGGAACCCTGGAGAGGGGGATGGAGCTTGCCATCTCCGGCGTTGCAAAGCCCAACCGCGTCCAGCAGACGGGGATATTCATGGGCGCCGACAGGATCGAGGTGGAGAAGATCCCCTCCGGGAACATCGCGGCCGTGACCGGCCTGCGGGATGCCTTCGTCGGGTCCACCGTATCCTCGGACAGGGACGCTACACCCTTCGAGGACATAAAGCACGTCAGCGAGCCCGTGGTCACCGTGGCGGTCGAGGCGAAGAACACCCGGGACCTCCCCAAGCTGGTTGAGGTTCTGAGGCAGGTCGCGAAGGAAGACCCGACCCTCAACATCACAATCAACGAGGAGACCGGCGAGCACCTGATGGCCGGGATGGGCGAGCTCCACCTGGAGATCGTCGCCTATCGGATCCAGAGGGACAAGGGCGTCGAGATAACCACATCGCCTCCCATCGTCGTCTACCGCGAGTCGATAACAGGAAAGACCGACGGAACCGTCGAGGGTAAATCCCCCAACCACCACAACCGCTTCTACATCGAGATCGAGCCTCTGGAGCAAGAGGTGGTGGACGCGATCAAGTCCGGCGAGGTCTCCATGAAGATGGAGGAGCTGGAGAGAAGGAACATCCTCATCGATAAGGGGATGGACAAGGAGGAGGCTCGAAACATCTCCGGCATCTTCGAGTCCAACATCTTCATCAACATGACCAAGGGCGTCCAGTACCTGAGAGAGACGATGGAGCTGATGCTGGAGGGGTTCGTCGAGGCGACGAAGAACGGCCCCATCTGCAGAGAGCCGGTCCAGGGCGTAAAGGCGAAGCTGATCGATATCAAACTCCACGAGGACGCCATCCACCGAGGTCCCGCCCAGGTAATCCCCGCCGTAAGGCAGGCGGTCCAGGCCGGCATCCTCATGGCAACCCCCACCCTCCTGGAGCCGTTCCAGAACGTCTTTATACAGGTTCCACAGGAGCAGATGGGCGGCGCCATGTCAGAGATCCAGGGCCGAAGAGGCATGATCCTGAGCATGGAGACCGAGGGCGACATGATCATAATCAAGGCGAAGGCACCGGTCTCTGAGCTATTCGGGTTTGCGGGAGCGATCCGAGGAGCCACCGAGGGCAGGTCCCTCTGGAGCACCGAGTTCGCCGGGTTTGAGCCGATCCCACCAGCGGCGATGGTGGAGACCGTCCGCCAGATCCGGGGGCGCAAGGGATTAAAGACCGAGATGCCTAAGCCCAGCGATTACCTGAAGGTCTGAGGCCTTCTCTGAAAACATTTAAACGGAAGAGACGTAAATACGGAGTTGAAAGTTAACCGGAGGAGATAAAGATGGCATCAACGAAGCCACACATGAACCTGGCGTTCATCGGACACGTCGACCACGGGAAGTCCACTCTCGTCGGTAGACTGATGTTCGAGACCGGCGCGGTTTCTCCACATATCATCGAGCAGTACAAGAAAGAGGCCGAGTCCAAGGGCAAGGGCAGCTTCGAGTTCGCCTGGGTCATGGACAGCCTCAAAGAGGAGCGAGAGAGGGGCGTCACCATCGACATCGCCCACCAGAGGTTCGACACCGACAAGTTCTACTTCACCATCGTCGACTGTCCCGGCCACAGAGACTTCATCAAGAACATGATCACCGGCGCAAGCCAGGCCGATTCCGCAGTTCTGGTGGTCGCGGCCCCCGACGGGGTCATGGCCCAGACGAGAGAGCACGTCTTCCTTGCGAGAACCCTCGGCATCAACCAGCTGATCATCGCGGTGAACAAGATGGACGCCGCCAAGTACAGCGAGGAGAGGTACAAGGAGGTCAAGGAAGAGGTCGGAAAGCTGCTCCAGATGGTCGGATACAAGGTAGCAGATATTCCCTTCATACCCCTCTCCGCCTTCGTCGGCGACAACATCGTCAAGCTCGGCGACAACCTCAAGTGGTACAACGGACCCACCCTCCTGGAGGCGCTCAACAACCTCAAGGAGCCCGAGAAGCCCACCAACCTGCCTCTCAGACTGCCCGTCCAGGACGTCTACACCATCTCCGGCGTAGGGACCGTCCCCGTGGGCAGGGTCGAGACCGGGATCATCAAGAAGGGCGACAAGATCATCTTCGAGCCCGCCGACGTCACCGGCGAGGTCAAGACGATTGAGATGCACCACGAAGAGGCCGATCAGGCTCTGCCTGGAGACAACATCGGCTGGAACGTGAGGGGCGTTGGAAAGAAGGACATCAGGAGAGGAGACGTCTGCGGACATGTCGACTCGCCGCCGACGGTGGCCAAGGAGTTCACCGCCCAGATAGTGGTCCTTCAGCACCCGAGCGCCATCTCCGCGGGTTACACCCCTGTCTTCCACTGCCACACCTCCCAGATCGCCTGTACCTTGACCGAGATCAAGGCCAAGCTCGACCCCAGGACCGGTGCGGTTAAGGAGCAGAACCCTGCCTTCATCAAGGCCGGCGATGCCGCCATAGTCACCGTCATGCCGACAAAGCCGATGGTGATCGAGAAGGTCAAGGAGATCCCCCAGCTCGGGCGGTTCGCCATCAGAGATATGGGCCAGACGATAGCAGCGGGCATGTGCATGAACGTCACCCCCCGCTAACTCAAATTTTTCTGGTGTTTGAGTTATGCAGAAGGCAAGAATACGGTTATCTGGGACCGACCCCCGCTCCCTGGACGATATCTGCAGCCAGGTGAGGGGGATCGCCCAGAGGACGGGCGTGCACATGGCAGGACCGATCCCCCTCCCGACGAAGAGGATGGTAGTTCCTACGAGAAAGAGCCCCGACGGGGAAGGGACAGCCACCTGGGACCACTGGGAGATGCGGGTCCACAAGCGTATGATCGACCTGGACGCCGACGAGCGGGCTCTCCGCCAGCTGATGCGGATACAGGTTCCCAAGAACGTCAACATCGAGATAGTGCTGGAATCCTAGCTGGACTCGTAGTATAGTCTGGATAACACGGAGGCCTCCGGAGCCTCAGTCCCGGGTTCGAATCCCGGCGAGTCCGCTAAGACCCTTTTTTGTTTTGTTTTTGGCTTTTTCGAGCTTCTCCCGCCATAGCCTACTCCATCCTGCCTTTGCTTCTCCTCTTTCGTCTCCGCCTCCGGCAAAAGGTTCATAGCCTCCCAGGATTTTCTTCCTTTCCGAGAGAGAAGGATCGGCGTGGGATAACGATGATTACAGGAGAAGATGTTGATCACATAAGCTGGCTAGCCAGCATAAAGGTCGCCGAGGAGGAGTTGGAGGGGTTCGTCGCCTCGTTCAACTCGGTTCTGGATTACTTCCATCAGCTCGACGAGCTCGACACCGAGGATGTGGAGCCGACCTACCGGGTGGTGGATCTCACCAACGTCTTCCGGGAGGACGAGGTCCGCGAGTCCATGTCTCAGGAAGAGTCGCTTTCAAATGCACCCCGGACTGAGAACGGCTACTTCAAGAGCCCCAGGATCGTGTGATCGCCATGTTGAAAGATCTGAGGGGGAGGCTCGGGGCGGGAGCTTCGGCCGAGGAGATGGTGTCGGCCCTGCTTGAGAAGATCAAAAGGAGCAAGCTCAACGCCTACAACAACCTGTCCGAGGAGTCGGCCCTCGAACGGGCCCGGGAGTTTGATCGCTCGCCATGGACAGGGCTAATGGCTGGGGTCCCCATAGCGATAAAAAGTTGCATCTCGACGAGGGGTATCGAGACGAACTGCTCGTCGAGGATCCTCTCGGGATACGTACCACCCTACGACGCCCACGTCATCGAGCGGCTGAAGGAGGAGGGGGCGATCATCGTCGGCAAGACGAACATGGACGAGTTCGCCATGGGGACATCAACGGAGAGCAGCTACTTCGGCCCGACGAGAAACCCCTGGGATCTGGACCGAGTTCCCGGCGGCTCCTCCGGCGGCTCCGCCGCGGCCGTGGCAGCGGGCGAGGCGCCGTGCGCCCTCGGCTCCGACACCGGCGGGTCGATCCGGTGTCCAGCCTCCTTCTGCGGGATCGTCGGCCTCAAGCCCACCTACGGCCTCGTCTCGCGATACGGTCTCGTCAGCTACGCCAACAGTCTGGAGCAGATCGGCCCCCTGACTCTGAGCGTCGAGGACGCGGCTCTGGTGATGGAGGTTATCGCGGGCCATGATCCGCGGGACTCGACCTCCGTGAAGTCCGATGGCGGGTACCTATCGGGGCTCGACGGCGGCGTCAAAGGTCTGGTCTTGGGCGTTCCCAAAGAGTACTTCGGCGAGGGGGTAGACCCACTGGTCGAAAAGTCGGTCTGGGACGCCATATCCAGGCTAGAGGAGCTGGGGGCGTCGTGGAAAGAAGTCAGCCTTCCCCACACCAAGTACGCCCTCGCAGCCTACTACATCATCGCCATGAGCGAGGCCTCCTCGAACCTGGCCCGGTTCGACGGCCTCCGTTACGGTTTGAGGTTTGGAACCGACCAGGACTGGCATTCCACCTTCTCCGAGATCAGGGCCGCAGGCTTCGGCCCCGAGGTGAAACGGCGGATCCTTCTTGGGACCTACGCCCTATCGGCCGGCTACTACGGCAGGTACTACCTCAAGGCCCTCAAGGTGAGGACCCTGATCAAGCAGGACTTCGAGCGGGCCCTATCGGCTGGCGGCGCCGACGTCCTGGTTACCCCCACCATGCCCTTCCCCGCCTTCAAGATCGGAGAGAGGATCGAGGACCCCCTCTCTCTGTACATGGCCGACGTATTCACCGTCCCCATAAACCTGGCCGGGGTTCCGGCGATATCCGTTCCCTGCGGCTTTGCCGACGGGTTACCCATCGGCCTTCAGATCATAGGCCGCCACTTCGACGAGGTCTCCGTCCTCAGGGCTGCCAAGGCCTACGAGGACGCGACCCCGTACTCTGAGACCGTCCCGAAGGAGGTGGCGTGAAATGGCTGAAAAAGACGTAATCATCGGCCTTGAGGTCCACGTCCAGCTGAACAAGCTCAACTCAAAGCTCTTCTGCGGCTGCTCGACTGACTATCACGACTCTCCCCCCAACACCCACACCTGCCCCGTCTGTCTGGGGTTGCCGGGGACCCTTCCGGTCTTGAACAGGAGGGCGGTGGAATACGGCATCAGGGTCGCCCTCGCCCTCAACTGCGAGATCCAGGGGGAGACGCTCTTCTATCGGAAGAACTACTACTACCCCGACCTCCCCAAGGCCTTCCAGATAACCCAGTACGACTTCCCCCTGGGGCTCGGAGGCCAGATTCTGATCAAGGGCGAGGACGGCGAGGAGAAGACGATCAGGATCACCAGGGTTCACATGGAAGAGGACCCCGGAAGGCTCGTCCACGCCGGGACGATCGATCGGGCGAAGTACTCGATGGTCGACTACAACCGGTGCGGCATGGCACTCCTGGAGGTGGTGACCGAGCCTGACCTGCGGTCTCCCAAGGAGGCTAGATCCTTCCTCGACAAGCTCCGAAACATCCTCGAATACCTGGACGTCTTCAACGGAGACCTCGAAGGGGCCATGAGGATCGACTCGAACATATCCCTCGTCGGAGGCGAGAGGGCCGAGGTGAAGAACATCTCGAGCCACAAGGGGGTGGAGAAGGCCCTCGCCTACGAGATTACCAGGCAGAGGTCCGCCCGGAGGAGGGGGGTCGCCCAGGTCCAGGAGACCCGCCACTACGACGAACTCCGGGGCATCACCGTCACCATCAGGACGAAGGAGGAGGCCCACGACTACCGCTACTTCCCCGAGCCAGACCTCGTCCCCATGAGGATCGCCGACTGGGTGCCGCGGGTCGAGGCGGAGCTTCCGGAGCTTCCCGACGCCAAAAGGGAGAGGTTCGTTTTGGAGTACGGCATAGCCGACGACCACGCAAAGTCCCTCACCTCCGAGATCAGGGTTGCAAACTTCTATGAGGATGTAGCAAAACGGGCGTCTCCGAGGCTCGCCGCCGTCTGGATCGCCGACGTCCTCAAAGGCGAGCTGAACTACCGGGACGTCACCATCGATGGATTCAGCCCCGACCATATGGTGGATATCCTCGATATGATCGAGAAGGGAAAGATCACGGAGAAGGGGGCGGTCGAGGTTATCCGCACCATCCTAGACGAAGGCGGGGACCCTGCTGCCGTCGTGGCGGCGAAGGGGCTCGTCAGGGCCGAGGACGACAAGGTTTTGGAGGCGGTCCGGGCCGCGGTGGAGGAATGCGGCCAGGCGGTGGCCGACTACAGATCGGGAAACGAGAAAGCGGTCAACTTCATCGTGGGGATGGTCATGAAGAAGACCCGGGGGAGGGCGGATCCGGGGGAGGCGAACCGGCTCGTCAAGGAGGCGCTGGACGGAATGGGTGGGGCTTAGGAGAGCCGCTCCAGCCCCCACCTACTTTAATCTTCTTTGTTTATCATCTTCCTATTCTTCTCTCCGTTCGGGCTCAGTCCTCCGGGCCGCAGTGGATCGCCCAGAGCCATCCACCCTGTCCCTGGGCGAAGACCCATATCTCTCCCATCCCACAGGAGACTGCCGCCGGCTGGCCCGAGATGGAGCCCTTGAGGTTCTCGCCGTCCGACCAGCCATCTCCGTCCTCCTCGATGTGAATCAGCTCACCATCCAGAACCCCGAATAGGTGGACTATCCCGTCTTCGACGACCGTCGCCGGGGCCGAGTCGAACTCCTGGTCGATCGTCTCCATGGATATATTGCCAGTTTCCGGATCCATGGAAGCGTGGCCGACGCTGCCATCTGCACGGAGAGCGAAGATGTGGATCAGCTCGCCGTCAAAGGCCGCCGCCGGCGGCGATGAAAGGGTGACTTCGAGGCTCTCCCACCCACTCCAGGACGGTTCCTCCTCCGACCCGGCAGCGGGTAGCGCGGCGGAGTTCCAGACGAGACCGTCCGAGCCGTCCAGGGCGAAGAGGTGGATCTCGCCGTAGGCGAGGACCGCCGCAGGTCGCGAGCCTATCTCCCCTTCCATCTCGGTCCAGTCCTCGGTCTTGTCGCAGGCGACTCCTCCATCGCATCCCCAGCACCTCTTGTGGAGGCAGTGGTTTGTGGGGCCCCAGGTGAAGAGGTGGTAGTCGCCGTCCTGGGTCCCTGTCGATACCGCGGCAAGCTCATACTTTCTGAAGTGAACTCCGCCGAGGTTCTTGTTGTAGGGGGGCGGGCCGAAGACCTTCGTCCAGTCGGACCAGGTCTCCAGGTCCTGGAGGCGGATGTGCCATAGATCGTTCTCGTTTCCCCCCGAGAGGATGTCTATGATCCCATCTTCCGGGGAGATGGCCACAGGTTCCGTCGTCAGCCTCACTCCCTTTACGGAGATCCAGTTGGACCATCCAGTCTCGGTCCTGTACTGGACCATCCTCACCGAGGGCAAAAGTCCCTGAGGTTCGGTGGAAGTCCCGATGACCACCACCGGCTCCGACGTCTCGTTGCCGGGGGTGGCCCGGTCGAATTCCGCCAGCTGACCCAAAGCAAGGCCTGCCAGGAGGAGCGCCACCAGGATGGCGCACGCGTAGATCTCTGCCCTCGAAGTCATTCTGCCTCCAGGGCGGACTTTGTCATTATCGTATATCCGATTTCCGAAGGTCTTGAGGGTATGCTGGCTTGCTGGATGATACGGTCCTCCCTCCGTCAAGGGCGGTCTGTCGCGGCAGCTCTGGCCTTCTGCCAGCCCTCTACCACCACGGCGAAGCAAGAGCCAACAATCATTTCTGAGGCGATCGATTGATATTTATCGTACAAGAGAGTGAGAGATCTCTGGTTGATGGCCTATGTTTGACTACTGGAATCCGCACATCGAGCGCATGCCCATCGAGGACCTTCGCAAGCTCCAGGAGGAGCGGCTCAAGGCGATGGTCCACTACGTCTACGATCATTCTCCCTTCTACAAGGAGAGGTTCAGGAAGGCCGGGGTGGCTCCCTCGGACATAAAGGAGCTATCCGACCTGACCAGGCTACCCTTCACCTACAAGGTCGATCTCCGGAACACCTACCCCACCGGCATGTTCAGCCTGCCGAGAAACAGGATTGTGCGCTACCACGTCTCCAGCGGCACCACAGGAAAGCCCACCGTCGTCGGCTACACCAACGACGACATCGAGATGTGGTCGGATTCCCTGGCCCGAGCCCTAACATCCATAGGTCTAGGCCGCGGGGACGTCATCCAGGTCGGGTACGGGTACGGCCTCTTCACCGGCGGCCTCGGCCTCCACTACGGGGCTGAGAAGATCGGGGCGACGGTTCTTCCCACCGGGACGGGGAACACCGAGCGGCAGATCATGCTGATGCAGGATCTCGGCAGCACCGCCATCGCCTGCACACCGTCCTACTTCCTCCACATCGCGGAGGTGGCGGAGAAGATGGGGGTCTCCATTCGGGACGACACGAGCCTCAAGGTGGGGGTCTTCGGCGCCGAGCCCTGGTCTGACGAGACCAGAAGGCGGATCGAGGAGTCGACGGGGATCAAGGCCTACGACATCTTCGGGACGAGCGAGATGAGCGGACCCCTCTTCACCGAGTGCCAGGAGCAGAACGGGATTCACGTCTGGTCCGACATGTTCCTCATCGAGGTGATCGACCCCAAGACAGGAGAGCAGCTCCCCGACGGCGAGACGGGGGAGCTGGTCATAACCACCCTCTCCAAGTGGGCGATCCCCCTCATCCGGTATCGGATCGGCGACTTGACGGTGATCAACACCGAGCCCTGCGCCTGCGGCCGGACCCACCCGAGGCTGATGAGGATTTTGGGCAGAACAGACGACATGATCGTCATCCGGGGCATCAACGTATTCCCGAGCCAGGTGGAGTCGGTCCTGATGACGATCCCCGAGGTCGGCGACCACTACCAGATCATCGTCGACCGGAAGGGGCCCCTGGACATCATGAAGGTGATGGTGGAGGTGACCGAGACCGGCTTCAGCGACAAGATCTCCGACCTGATGTCTCTATCCAAGAGGATCTCCAAGGAGCTGAAGGGCGTCCTCAACGTCGTCGCCGACGTGGAGCTGGTGGAGCCTGGGACGATCCCGCGGTCTGAGGGGAAGGCCGTGAGGGTGATCGATAAGAGGAAGGTCTGAAGGAAGGCGATAAAGGACGGCAAAAAAGGAGGTGCGAAAAATGGTGGCAATCAAGCAGATATCACTGTTCGTTGAGAACAAGCCCGGCAGGATGGCAAAGGTCTCAAAGACCCTATCCGACGCCGGAGTCAACATCAGGGCCCTCACCGTCGCCGAGGCGGGGGACT